>Ga0207655_1000055_pt1 | contig 281598 bp, 252 predicted proteins | sample KBSM44metaG_FD_184398 | JGI IMG/M metagenome (GOLD analysis project Ga0207655, IMG submission 184398) | Miscanthus rhizosphere microbial communities from Kellogg Biological Station, Michigan, USA - KBS M4-4 metaG (SPAdes) (version 2) | ecosystem: Host-associated > Plants > Roots > Rhizosphere... | reverse complement strand
AGCAGGGCTATTTCAAGCCTAACGGCGACGAAAGCAAAGAGTCCTTCTGCATCATGATCCCGCCGCCGAACGTCACCGGCAGTTTGCATATGGGTCATGCTTTCCAGCAAACCATCATGGACACCATGATCCGCTACCAGCGCATGCAGGGTAAAAATACCCTGTGGCAGGCCGGTACCGACCACGCGGGTATCGCCACCCAAATGGTGGTTGAGCGTAAGATTGCCGCTGAAGAAGGTAAAACTCGCCACGACTACGGTCGCGATGCCTTTATCGATAAAATCTGGCAGTGGAAAGCGGAATCCGGCGGCACCATTACCCGTCAGATGCGTCGTCTCGGCAACTCGGTTGACTGGGAGCGCGAGCGCTTCACCATGGACGAAGGCCTTTCCAATGCCGTGAAAGAAGTCTTTGTTCGCCTGTACAAAGAAGACCTGATTTACCGTGGCAAGCGCCTGGTAAACTGGGACCCGAAACTGCGCACCGCCATCTCTGACCTGGAAGTGGAAAACCGCGAGTCGAAAGGCTCCATGTGGCACATCCGCTATCCGCTGGCCGACGGCGCGAAAACCGCAGACGGTAAAGATTATCTGGTGGTTGCCACCACGCGTCCGGAAACCATTCTGGGCGATACCGGCGTCGCCGTTAACCCGGAAGATCCGCGTTACAAAGATCTGATCGGTAAATTTATCATGCTGCCGCTGGTTGATCGCCGTATTCCTATCGTGGGCGATGAACACGCCGATATGGAAAAAGGCACCGGCTGCGTGAAGATCACCCCGGCACACGACTTTAACGACTATGAAGTCGGTCGTCGTCATGCCCTGCCAATGATCAACATTCTGACCTTCGACGGTGATATCCGCGAAAGCGCGGAAGTGTACGACACCAAAGGTGAAGAGTCCGACGTCTATTCCAACGCGATCCCGGCTGAGTTCCAGAAGCTGGAACGCTTTGCCGCACGTAAAGCGGTGGTTGCCGCTATCGATGCGATGGGCCTGCTGGAAGAGATCAAACCGCACGACCTGACCGTACCTTACGGCGACCGTGGCGGCGTGGTTATCGAACCGATGCTGACCGACCAGTGGTACGTCCGTGCTGACGTGCTGGCAAAACCGGCGGTTGAAGCGGTTGAGAACGGCGACATTCAGTTCGTACCGAAGCAGTACGAAAACATGTACTTCTCCTGGATGCGTGATATTCAGGATTGGTGTATCTCCCGTCAGCTGTGGTGGGGTCACCGTATCCCGGCTTGGTATGACAACGACGGCAACGTCTACGTTGGCCGTACCGAAGACGAAGTGCGTCAGGAAAATAACCTCGGCGCCGACGTTGCGCTGCGTCAGGACGAAGACGTTCTCGACACCTGGTTCTCCTCCGCGCTGTGGACCTTCTCCACTCTCGGCTGGCCGGAAAACACCGACGCACTGCGTCAGTTCCACCCAACCAGCGTGATGGTTTCCGGCTTCGACATCATCTTCTTCTGGATCGCCCGCATGATCATGATGACCATGCACTTCATCAAAGATGAAGACGGCAAGCCGCAGATTCCGTTTAAGACCATCTACATGACCGGTCTGATTCGTGATGACGAAGGCCAGAAGATGTCCAAATCCAAGGGTAACGTTATCGACCCACTGGATATGGTTGACGGCATCTCTCTGCCAGACCTGCTGGCTAAGCGTACCGGCAACATGATGCAGCCACAGCTGGCTGAGAAAATTGCTAAACGCACCGAGAAGCAGTTCCCGGACGGCATTGAGCCGCACGGCACCGACGCCCTGCGTTTCACCCTGGCGGCGCTGGCCTCAACCGGTCGCGATATCAACTGGGATATGAAACGTCTGGAAGGTTACCGTAACTTCTGTAACAAGCTGTGGAACGCCAGCCGCTTTGTGCTGATGAACACCGAAGATCAGGATTGTGGCTTCAACGGCGGCGAGATGACGCTGTCACTGGCAGACCGTTGGATCCTCGCAGAATTCAACCAGACCATCAAAGCGTACCGCGAAGCGCTGGATAACTTCCGCTTCGACATCGCTGCGGGCATTCTGTATGAGTTCACCTGGAACCAGTTCTGCGACTGGTATCTGGAGCTGACCAAGCCTGTGATGACCGGCGGTTCAGAGTCTGAACTGCGTGGCACCCGCAACACGCTGGTGACCGTTCTGGAAGGTCTGCTGCGTCTGGCGCACCCAATCATTCCATTCATCACCGAAACCATCTGGCAGCGTGTGAAGGTCATTTGCGGCAACACTGCCGACACCATCATGCTCCAACCGTTCCCGGAATACGATGCGGCGCAGGTTGATGAAGCCGCGTTGGCCGATACCGAGTGGCTGAAGCAAGCCATCGTCGCTATCCGTAACATCCGTGCGGAGATGAACATCGCCCCGGGTAAACCGCTGGAGCTGTTGCTGCGTGGTTGCAGCGAAGCGGCGATGCGTCGTGTGAACGACAACCGCAGCTTCTTGCTGAACCTGGCGCGTCTGGAAAGCATCACCGTGCTGCCTGCTGATGATAAGGGTCCGGTTTCCGTGACCAAAATCATCGACGGCGCTGAGTTGCTGATCCCGATGGCTGGCCTCATCAACAAAGAAGATGAGCTGGCGCGCCTGGCGAAAGAAGTGGCGAAAATCGAAGGTGAGATTGCGCGTATCGAAGGCAAACTCTCCAACGAAGGTTTCGTTGCTCGCGCACCGGAAGCGGTGATCGCCAAAGAACGTGAGAAGCTGGACGGTTACGCGGAAGCGAAAGCGAAGCTGATTGAGCAGCAGGCGGTTATTGCCGCACTGTAAGTGCTAAAGACAGAACAAACGCCGAAGATTCTCTTCGGCGTTTTTTTATGCGGATTTTATGCGTACAAGCTTGCCGTTCGGAATGGTTATCCAGTAATAACCACTGCCGCTGAAAGAAAATCTCTCATAGTAACCCTCTTCAAAATCCACACTTAGCAGCAGATTTTTTTCCAGGCAATTCTTCCTTGTATTTCCCTCTGGCGGAAAACAAAAAAGGTCACCATCACCTGACTTATCAAAATCGATAAACCCACTCCCAATATCCCAAAAAGCAATATGATAAGAAGCACTCATTGGTATACGATATTTTTTCTTCAATTCATCTCGGTGATCAAGATACCAAAGAATCCGGCCCCACTCAGTTAATGCCAAATGGTTAACTGCGATATCATACGCCCCATAGTCGGTGAACCCACGTTGGCTGCTAGTATAAAGCCCATGAAAAAGCGTTGGGTCATACTCAAAGCGACTCCCTGCACGAATGATAGACACTGGTCGTTGAGTCCAGATCAGATAACTGCATACCAGTATCATCAAGCCGCCTGTAACGACTTTACGTTTCCAGTGTTCAGCCTTCATACATCACCATTAATTTTAATATGGGTACTAAAATTTGTTAGAAATGGCCTGTACGCATAATCACGATGACGCTGCAGGAAAAACCAGATACGAAAGAAGCGGAAATTCTTATAGAGCACATTGGCAATATCTTCTTTACCGAGACCAAAGTGGTCCTGACCTTTAAAGAAAAGAGTTCCCTCCCACGACCTTGTATAACGCTGAAAACGCATCAATTTTATTTGCTGAGCATAGATATCATGTACACTTACCCCCAAACCATTTACCTTGTCGATATAACGGTTGAATTTTGGTAATTTAGAATCTTGTATCGCAGATTTAAGTCTTGCAAAGAAGAAATCATCCAGGCGTGCGTCTCGTTTGCTATGCAATTGTATATTGATCTCATTCCGAATTTTCATTAACACATCATTCGTTCCAACTCCCCTTATGACCTCCTCATACGCGCGAGTCAGAAGTTCCCCAGCCCATGGCTGCCCGTTGCCATAATGAAAATGATCAATCAACTTACCAATTAGAGGAGCATACTGCCCGCTGGCAAACTGCGTGGATAACGATTTCATCTCATCAAACATAATATCTGCACATTGCTGGCGGCTAATCGTTCTTCCTTTCCGTTGCTGAGCACCGAAACCCGAAGCATGGGGATTAAAGTAGGTCATTCTATCAAAGAGTAAACACTTAAATGGATCGACACGGGCAGAAATATCATCCAACCCTAGTTTCTGAATATCCCAATCATTCAAATCACCACACTGCATATCATCAACATAGTAATTTTCGAAGCGATGAGATGTTGAGAAAACTTCACGGGGAAGTGACATTGATAAATGCGTACCTAAACTCATAATTCATCATCCTGATAAATAATATAGTTAAACCTAAAGCTGGGATAAAAATTAAGATAAATTCAAAAAATAATATTTGAGCGATACGACAGAAACGACAGAAACGACAGGTTATGATGAAAATTTCACGCCCAGTGCATCTTCATTTTGCCGTGCTCCTTCGCACTTTTTTACAGAACTACTGGGTATAGTCGCTTACAGGCCAGATAAGGCAACGCCGCCATCTGGCGATCAGCTTTGCACCACTTGATGGCACTACGCTTATCAGGCTTACTCATTAACCGCAGCCCTTGCCTGAAGCTTTCCTGAATTATCCTCGCTTGCGCTCCCCCCGCCCGCAGTGTTATTAACTGCATATATTTCACGTTTATGTCATGAGTTTCGCTATGAGTGTTGTTACGCCCGTTTCTGCGACCCTTCGCCGGATCACGGCTGAAGATAATGCTTCCATTGCCCTCGTCATTCGCCAGGTCTCTGCCGAATACGGCTTGACCGCCGACAAGGGCTACACGGTGGCCGACCCCAATCTGGACGAGCTATTCCAGGTTTATAGCCTGCCAGGCTCGGCCTATTGGGTGGTTGAGCAAAATGGGAAAGTCGTTGGCGGCGGTGGTGTGGCGCCGTTAGGCTGTAGCGAGCCGGACATTTGTGAGCTGCAAAAGATGTACTTTTTACCGAGTGTGCGTGGCCAAGGGTTAGCGAAGAAGCTTGCACTCACCGCGCTCGATCACGCCCGCGAGCAGGGCTTTAAGCAATGCTACCTGGAAACCACCGCGTTCCTGACCGAGGCCATCCGCCTTTATGAGCATCTGGGTTTTGCACATATCTCGCAGGCGCTGGGTTGCACCGGTCATGTGGATTGTGAAGTGAGAATGCTAAAACCCCTTTGAGTCGCGCAAAGGGGTCATCATGATTACTGCATTTCCGGCGACACTGCCAGACGAATAGCCCCTGCGGCATTCGCTTCCGGCAGCGCCAATATCTGCTTCCAGAAATCCTGCACGATATCGCAAGCAATACCTTCTTTGCCTACGCCTTTTGTCGGATCAGACATAATTTCAACATCCTGCCCGTAGCGTTGGATAAGCGTCGGGCCGATGCTTTGCATATCGGCCAGCGCCTGTTGCTTCTCTTGCGGTGTAACCGTGTGTTTATCCGGCCCGTAAGCGGCACGCATCATTCGTGCATCGCTTTCAGTTCGTCGCGTAAGAAGATCTTTTGAAATAATTTTAACCGGATTGATTCCCCCTTTAACTGCCGGGAACAGGAAACGGTAGCACACGTCATCGCCGCTTTTCTTCGCTGCGGCAATCTGCTCAAGGTTGATTTTCATGTACTCAATGACGTTGGCATCAGGAGCCTGCTGTAGCCGCGCCATTTGCAGTTGCAGGATTTGAGGCTGAATGGCATCAATCACCTGCTGCTGACTTTTGCCCTCCCTTTTCATCTGCGCAGACATATCGCGAATATGCTGCCAGAATGTTGGATCCTGCTCTTTCAATACCTGGAAAGTCGGCATTGTAGACATCGCTGATTCGAATTGCTGCTCTTCGGTCTTGCCAAAATCAGGACTCTCCCGCGGGATCAGATAGTGCACATCAAACAGATTCCAGGCGATAATTGCCACCACAAAGATAACGGCACCCGCCGCTTTACCAATCCAGCCTTTTTTGCGAAACACCCCAACGACGATAGCAATTACCGCCCCGATATAGCCCGCCAACAGTACATGTGTCCAGTTCATCCCAATCCTTACACCGCATCCCAGAAGTTATCTATATGGTAAATTTATACTTAATCTAAATTATACTCACCAAGTCAATACATAGAATTAATACCACTCCCGCAGTAGCAATTCAAGCGGTTAACACAACTCTGAAAACGTACTTTATAGTTATTATTAATTACAAATTCCTGTATAAAGAGCCCTTCATTTTTTATGTTCACAAGGATGTTTACATATGATTCATTCACCCACCAATAAGTCTGGGGAAGTGCACGCACTTAAATTCCATGGAAAAGCTTCATCCTTCTTCATTATTTGTCTCATTAATGCTTTCCTATCATTAATTACTCTCGGCATCTTTTTACCTTGGGCATTAGTGCGCTGCCGCCGTTATATTTATGAAAATATGGAACTGCACGGCACGCGGTTTGGTTACCACGCAAAAGGTCGCGATATTTTTATCAGTTGGTTTGCCATTACCGTTATTATATCCATTCTCGGCTTCATCGAAAGTTTGAGCGATCATGCAGGTGAAATGGCTTCCACACCATGGGTTTTGATACTAGTCATGCCCTGCATGATGGTAAAAAGCCTGAGCTATCACGCTACAATGACCACGCTAAACAACGTGCGCTTCGGGTTTCAGTGTTCCATGCTGCGAGCATGGTGTGTATTAGTGGGTATCCCGCTAGTGACCCTTGTCGTGTTCTCTATCGTCTTTATCGGTTATAGCAATTTGATGGGGCCTCCTTCAGGAGTCAACTCTCTTATTGCACGGGTTATTTGCGGAGTCGTGGTAGGCATGGTCATTTTTTGTGCTATTAATGGCATTATTTATCGTCACTGGATAACATTACTCGCGAATAACTTTAAATTTGGCATTCATAGTTTTGATGTAAATATTAAAACATCAAAGTGCGTTATCATCTCTTTAATTTCGATGGCCATTCTGATTCCCTTTATGATTGTTATCATAAAAATGTTCATGTCTCTTATGGATCAATACGGTCTTTTCGGGTTATTAAGTGGCCATACGGGTGCATTTGCTCTGTCATATTTGCTTTATTTTATCGCCATCGTGCTTTCCTCGGCTTACGCTTTCTCGGCACTGCGCAACTACACGTTCAATAACCTGATGCTCGCCAAAAGTATTCGATTCCACTCTTCGTTAACGTTCGTTGGCACCGCCTTAAATCTACTGTTGTTGTTCGTTGTATCAAGCCTCACGCTCGGGTTGGCCTATCCGTGGGCGAAAATACGTTTACTTCGCTATCAAGTCGAACATACCACGGTCATCGGTGATCTTGATGAGTTAGATCTCACTAATGATGACCAACCGCTGGATATGGGTATTTTTGCGCGTATTTCACGTGGCACGGCCACCGCGCTGCCGTTTATGTAATTGATACTGTGGCCGGGTACGACGGCCATCATCCACTCACCCTATCGTATTAAAGAACAGGCTTATGAAAGGATTGAAAGCCCGATAAGTGAGAAACCGGCACTCCGCTGTGGAAGCGGAACTCGTCATCCGGCGTGGTGATAAGCAACGCTTCCACTTCACCAAAGAATCGTACGCGGTCGCTAATGTCATCGTCTGCAACCTGCTGCGCCAGCGTCAGGTAGTCTTGATAATGCCGCGCCTCTGAGCGCAACAGCGATAAGTAAAACGTCCTAAGATCGTCATCAAGATACGGTGCCAGTGCGGCAAAACGTTCGCAGGAACGCGCTTCGATATACGCGCCACAAATCAGCTTATCAATCAGCGTTAACGGTTCGTGGGTGCGCACCTCTTTGAGCATCCCTTTGGCGTAGCGGCTGGCGGTAATCTTCACGTAAGGGATATTGCGGCGCTGCATGGCTTCCCATACTTGCCAGAAGTGATGCAACTCTTCTTTCATCAGCAGCACCATACTGTCGATAAGCTTCAGTCCCCACGGGTCGTCGGTCTTTGGCATCACGCTTTTATTGATCTGCTTATTGAGCAGTGCGAAATCGGGGACTTCCCCCTCACGGAAAGCAAAGGCTTCATATGGCTTTAGCCAATCGAGCAATGCCTGTGCGCCATCTTTGCCAGCCACATATTTACGCACCAGAAACATCGCCGTTTGTGCCGCTTTCAGCTCACAAACCAGATGGTCGGTTAAGAGCAGAGGAAGATTTTCAGGTAAGCGCGCTTCATCCAGCCATTTGTCAGGCGTTTTGCAGTGCAGGAAGCTGTAGATGGGGGAGAGTATTTGCGGGTAATCCATGAATCAGTCCTTGAACTACGGCAGCGGGCGCTGCCGTAGGGAATCAGATGACTTAGTGGCGCACGCCATCGTCGTCTTCGTCGACTTCATCTTCGTCTTCGTCGTCGCCTTCTTCACCGTTAGGGTCTTCGAAGTAGGTGCCCCAACCGTCGTAATCCACTTCAAATTTCTCAGCCAGGTTCATCAGTTGCTCAACCTGTGCGTCGATAAGCTCTGCATTCAACGCACATTCGCTCAGAATATCGCAGCAGATGACTGTGTCGCCTTCTTCGACTTCCAGCTCTTCTGGTTCGGTAACTTCATAACCCATCTTGAACGCTTCAACCGCTGCTTTTTCCAGGGTTTCAAAATCGTCCGCAGAAAGGTGGTGTTCAATGGTATACAGCGCGTCAGGATCGCTGCCGTCTTCCAGCAGTTCTTCAATGATCAGACGTGTTTCTTCACGCTGTTCTTCCAGGTGTTCTGCGTTTGCCATGACTCGTTCCTCGTAATGTGGCTGATACTCTTATTGTCACATACCGCCGCCATTGCCTCCACCTTTCCGACAAAGATTTGTTACCGGGGTTGCAAATGAATATTCATACATATAAAGTGAATTTTAATTCAATAAGTGGCTTTAGCCAGGTGAGGAAAAAATGTCTACTCTGTATAAAAAGCACTTCTTAAAACTACTCGATTTTACCCCTGCAGAAATCACCACGCTGCTGCAACTCGCGGCAAAACTAAAAGCGGATAAAAAAAACGGCACGGAGTCGCCGAACCTGACCGGTAAAAACATCGCGCTCATCTTCGAAAAAGACTCAACCCGTACACGATGCTCTTTCGAAGTTGCCGCTTACGATCAGGGCGCTCGCGTCACTTATCTCGGATCCAGCGGCAGCCAAATCGGCCATAAAGAATCGATTAAAGACACCGCTCGTGTGCTGGGCCGGATGTATGACGGCATCCAGTATCGCGGCTACGGTCAGGAGATCGTTGAAACGCTGGCGGAATACGCGGGTGTTCCGGTCTGGAACGGCCTGACCGATGAATTCCACCCTACTCAGCTGTTGGCGGACTTGCTCACCATGCAGGAACACCTGCCGGGGAAAGCCTTCAACGAAATGACGCTGGTGTATGCTGGCGATGCGCGTAACAACATGGGCAATTCGATGCTGGAAGCAGCGGCGTTGACCGGTCTTGACCTGCGTCTGGTTGCCCCGCAGGCATGCTGGCCGGAAGCGAGCCTGGTGGCAGAATGTAAAGCGCTGGCGCAGAAAAATGGCGGCAACGTGACGCTGACCGAAGATATCGCTGCGGGCGTGAAAGGCGCGGACTTTATCTATACCGATGTGTGGGTATCGATGGGCGAAGCCAAAGAGAAGTGGGCGGAACGTATTGCCCTGCTGCGCGATTACCAGGTCAACAGCGCAATGATGAAGCTGACCGGCAACCCGCAGGTGAAATTCCTGCACTGCCTACCAGCGTTCCATGACGACCAGACCACCCTTGGCAAGAAAATGGCGGCGGAGTACGGCATGCACGGCGGGATGGAAGTGACCGATGAGGTCTTTGAATCAGCAGCCAGTGTTGTGTTCGATCAAGCCGAAAACCGGATGCATACCATCAAGTCGGTGATGGTGGCGACGCTTAGCAAATAAGCTGAAAAATAGCCCGGCCGAGCGCAGCGACGCCGGGAATCCCCGGAGTCGGCGCTATCGCTCCTCGTCCGGGCTACAAATATAGTCGTCGTCGTCGGCCGGATAAGGCGCAGCCGCCATCCGGCAATCGACATCGTCAGGCAACCAGCAGTTTAATCACCGCTTTACGCACTTTCGCAGGCGTCCCTACGGCGCACAGCGGTTTATGTACTTCACCCGGATAGAACACCACGAAGTCACCTTCGTTCATCACCACCATTTTTTCCTGCTCGCCTTCCGGCAAAAACGCGATGTCTTTATCCGCCAGCCAATCAGCATCGGGTTTGCCCGCAGGCAATACGCTGAATGACATCCCTTCCTGACCTTTCAGGACTACCTGAATATCGAGATAACGCGCGTGATATTCAGCGCGGCGCTCAGCAAACGGCTCGGTCATATTCTCAGAGATGAGATAAAACAGACGGTTACCGTCGATGTCATATTTCCCTTCCGGGGTCTCGTCGGTGACGTTGGCCTGAAGATGGACAATCGCCTGACGCAGTTCTTCCGGCAGCCATGGCTGCAGGTGATGGATGTTGCCAATAATCATGATGACTCCACAAATAAAACAATGTTTCAATTTTAAGTTGTTATACGTAAAATCGCATTACCATACCAGTACTTTTTATCATGACTCTCCGCACCTGCCGGTCTGGCACACACTTTTCACCGCTTACCACCTTTGAATTTAAATTCAACGAAACCAACTACACATTCAATGAGATCGTTTTCGTTGATGGAAATGTGAATTCCCCCCTTGATTGCCGGATAAAGCTGCGTATAATTCCGCTCCGTTTGCCAGGAGGAAATATGGTTCAGTGTGTACGACATCGCGTCCTACCGCGTCTGAAAACAGACGCTGGCCTGCCGTTTTTTCTTTCCGTTGCATCCGTATTCGTAAAGCCCCTTATTTAAGGGGCTTTTTTTTTGCGCCGTCGTCAGGAGATAAACATGGCTAATCCGCTGTATCAAAAACACATCATTTCCATAAACGATCTCAGCCGCGAAGACCTTGAGTTGGTTTTGGCGACCGCCGCTAAACTGAAAGCGAATCCACAGCCGGAACTGCTGAAGCATAAGGTTATCGCCAGCTGCTTCTTCGAGGCCTCGACGCGCACCCGTCTGTCTTTTGAAACCTCCATGCATCGCCTGGGCGCCAGCGTGGTCGGCTTCTCCGATAGCGCCAACACGTCGCTTGGCAAAAAAGGGGAAACCCTGGCTGACACTATTTCGGTCATCAGTACCTACGTCGATGCCATCGTCATGCGTCACCCCCAGGAAGGGGCAGCACGTCTGGCAACTGAATTCTCCGGCGGTATTCCGATTCTGAATGCGGGCGACGGTGCCAACCAGCACCCAACCCAGACGTTGCTCGACCTGTTTACCATTCAGGAAACTCAAGGAACACTCGAAAACCTGAACATCGCCATGGTCGGCGACCTGAAATATGGCCGCACCGTGCATTCACTGACCCAGGCGCTGGCAAAGTTTAACGGCAACCGTTTCTACTTTATCGCTCCAGACGCGCTGGCGATGCCGCAATACATCCTCGATATGCTCGATGAGAAAGGCATTGCCTGGAGCCTGCACAGCGCTATTGATGAAGTGATGGCAGAGGTTGATATCCTGTACATGACCCGCGTGCAGAAAGAGCGCCTCGACCCGTCCGAATACGCCAACGTGAAGGCGCAGTTCGTACTGCGTGCCGCAGACCTGGAAGGCGCACGCGACAACATGAAAGTGCTGCACCCGCTGCCGCGTATTGATGAGATCACCACCGATGTCGATAAAACGCCGCACGCCTGGTACTTCCAGCAGGCCGGTAACGGCATCTTCGCGCGCCAGGCGTTACTGGCACTGGTACTCAATAGCGAACTGGCTTAAGTAAGGGAGGGAATGACGATGACACACGATAACAAATTGCAGGTAGAAGCCATTAACCGTGGCACCGTGATTGACCATATCCCGGCGCAGGTCGGCTTTAAGCTACTGACGCTGTTCAAACTGACCGAAACCGACCAGCGCATCACCATCGGCCTGAACCTGCCGTCGGGTGAAATGGGTCGTAAAGATCTGATTAAAATTGAGAATACCTTCCTGACCGACGAGCAGGTTAACCAACTGTCCCTGTACGCACCACAAGCGACGGTCAACCGTATCGACAACTATGAAGTGGTGGGAAAATCCCGCCCGAGCCTGCCAGAGCGTATTGAGCGCGTACTGGTGTGCCCAAACAGCAACTGTATCAGCCATGCTGAGCCGGTTTCGTCGAGTTTTGCAGTGAAAAAACGCGCCGATGACATTGCTCTCAAATGCAAATACTGTGAAAAAGAGTTTTCCCATTATGTGGTGCTGGCCAACTAATTGCGGTTGGTATTGGTATTACGCCTCCCTATAATGGCTAAGACCTAATTATTGCAGTTCAACTGGAGATATCATGAGCAAGACTATTGCGACGGAAAAGGCACCAGCAGCCATCGGCCCATACGTTCAGGGCGTTGACCTGGGCAGCATGGTTATCACTTCCGGTCAGATCCCGGTCGACCCGAAAACCGGTAGCGTAGCGGATGACGTATCCGCTCAGGCTCGTCAGTCACTGGAAAACGTAAAAGCTATCGTTGAAGCCGCTGGCCTGAAAGTGGGCGATATCGTTAAAACGACCGTTTTCGTGAAAGATCTGAATGACTTCGCGACCGTTAACGCTACTTACGAAGCGTTCTTCACCGAGCACAATGCCACCTTCCCTGCGCGTTCTTGCGTCGAAGTGGCGCGTCTGCCAAAAGACGTGAAGATTGAAATCGAAGCGATTGCCGTACGTCGCTAGTTTCAAGCAGGATGAAGAAAAGGCAGCCAATGGCTGCCTTTGTTGTTTTTGTGCGGCGGGTTTCCCCGGCGGCGCTGCGCTTAGCCGGGCTACAAAGGTGCGCGAAATCCTGGGCGACAAATATGCACGAACGTAGCCCGGCCAAGCGCAGCGCCGCCGGGGTCATTGCCGATTACTGCCAGCCGTAACGACGGGTGAAGAACCCTTTCACCATCTGCGTCAGCGTCATGTAACCCACCAGAATCGCCACCAGCCATGGGAAGTAGCTCAATGGCAATGGCTGCAATTGCAGGTAGCTTGCCAACGGCGAGAACGGTAACGCAATACCCGCCGCCATCACCAACAGCGTCATGGCAAACAGCGGCCACGCGGCACGGCTTTGCACGAACGGAATACGGCGAGTACGGATCATATGCACAATCAGCGTCTGCGACAGCAGCCCTTCAATAAACCAGCCGGATTGGAACAGCGTCTGCATTTCCGGCGTATTAGCCTTAAATACCCACCACATCAGGCAGAAGGTTAGAATGTCGAATATGGAACTTATCGGCCCGAAGAACACCATAAAGCGGCCCAAATCTGCCGGATTCCAGCGTTGCGGTTTTTGGATCTGTTCGTCATCAACGTTATCAAACGGCAGCGCCACCTGGGACACATCGTACAGCAGGTTCTGAATCAGTAAATGTAACGGCAACATTGGCAGGAACGGCAGGAAGGCGCTGGCCACCAGCACGCTAAAGACGTTACCGAAGTTAGAACTGGCGGTCATCTTGATGTACTTGAGCATATTCGAGAAGGTACGACGCCCTTCAATCACACCCTGTTCCAGCACCATCAGGCTTTTTTCCAGCAGAATGATATCGGCCGCTTCACGGGCAATATCTACCGCACCATCAACCGAAATCCCGATGTCCGCCGCCCGCAGCGCCGGCGCATCATTGATGCCGTCGCCCATAAAGCCGACCACGTGCCCTTCGCGTTTGAGCAGGGTCACTATGCGCTCTTTATGCATTGGCGTCAGGCGGGCAAACAGCGTGGTGCGCCGCGCAAGCTCAGCCAGTTCGTCATCACTCAAATGTTCAAGGTCGCTACCGACAACCACTTCACCCGCATCCAGCCCCACCTCGTGACACACTTTAGCCGCCACCAGCTCGCTGTCACCGGTGAGAATTTTCACCGTAATGCCGCTGGCTTTCAGCGCTTTCAGCGCCGGTGCAGTGGTCTCTTTTGGTGGGTCGAGGAAGGCGATATAGCCTTCAAGGATCAGGTCAGACTCATCAATACGCTGATAATCACCTTCCCGCGCCGGGAGGAATTTGCTGGCAACCGCCACCACGCGCAGCCCCTGACGGTTCAGGGTATCCGTCACGCACTTGATGCGGCGCAGCATGGTGACATCCAGTGGGACGATTTCCCCGTTGTGATATACCTTAGAACAAACGTTGAGGATCTCCTGAAGTGCACCTTTGCAAATGAGCTTATGCACATCCGGCGTTTTGCTTACCACCACCGACATGCGGCGACGCTCGAAATCAAACGGGATCTCATCCACCTTCTGCCAGTCGCTGGAGAGCCGACGGGCCGCCACTTCATCCACACCTTCCAGCACCGCCGTATCGAGCAGGTTTTTCAGCCCGGTCTGGTAGTGGCTGTTGAGCCATGCGGTTTGCAGCACGCGCTCGCTAACCTTACCGGAGACATCGGTGTGGTTTTCCAGCACGATTTTATCCTGGGTCAGCGTCCCGGTTTTATCAGTGCAGAGGATATCCATTGCGCCAAAGTTCTGGATAGCATCGAGGTGCTTGACGATGACTTTCTGTTTCGACAACTTCACCGCCCCGCGCGCCAGCGTTGAGGTGACAATCATCGGCAACATTTCCGGCGTCAGGCCGACGGCGACAGAGAGGGCGAACAGCGCCGCTTCCCACCAGTCACCTTTGGTGAAACCGTTAATCACCAGCACAATAGGCGCCATCACCAGCATAAAGCGGATCAGCAGCATGCTGACGCGGCTGATGCCTTTCTGGAAAGCGTTCGGCTCGTTCTCCTGCTCGCTCACCCGCCCCGCCAATTGGCCGAACCAGGTGTTAGCCCCTGTAGCAATCACTATCGCCTGCGCAGTCCCGCTCACCACGTTGGTGCCCATAAAGCACAGGGTGTCGCACTCAAGCGGGTTGGTTTGATGCGGTTCACGGGTTTTTGCAACCTTCTCCACCGGCAGAGATTCGCCGGTCAGCGAGGCCTGGGCGACAAACAGGTCGCGCGCCTGAATCACCCGCAGATCGGCGGGGATCATGTCTCCCGCAGCGAGCTTAACAATATCGCCTGGCACCAGTTGGTCGATAGGCAATTCCACCCAACTGCTCTCGCCCTTTTCATTAATGACGCGCAGCACCGTGGCGGTGTTGCTCACCATCGCTTTCAGGGTGTCGGCGGCTTTGGTTGAGCGCGCTTCCTGGACGAAATTCAGTAGTGTGGAAATCCCCACCATCAGCACGATAACCCCCGCCGCGAACAAATCTTCCGTGGCGTAGGACACCGCTGCCAGCACGGTCAGCAGGATGTTGAACGGATTGCGGTAGCAGAGCCACAAATGCACCCACCACGGCTGTGGTTGCTGCGCGGGCAGTTGGTTTTCGCCGTGAGCCGCCCGTGCCTGCTCAACTTCTGCCGCGTTAAGCCCTTCGGGATGCGTATTAAATACCTGCCACAATTCCTGCTCGCTTAACTGCGCCATGTTCAGGCAGTGTTCGCTCAGCGATAGCGGAATGGGCGTGCTGACGACACTTTGTTGAGTCGGCATCGGATCGCGCTGCACCAAACGGTGCGGCAGGTGACGGCTAAGCTGAGCAAACAGCTGCCGGGTGAAATTTTTCAGCATACAACGTCCCCCGCAGCCGCGAAAAGCGACTGCAGTCTGTCCTGCAGGCACAGAAAATCTGTACCTTGAGGCACTTAATTTTTAACGCAGGGACATACTATGAGATGTCACTGCCTCACAAATCGGTAAGGCAGTGAAAACTGGCTTACCGGAAAGTTACTCTCCAGCGGGAGAGAGGGGTGGGATCGGGATCCATAACGCCTCCGGTAAGGAAATAGGGATAATTCGCCGCGAATTATACGGAGAAAATCTCAAGTTGTGTGACAATTAGAGCGATATAATAACGGCGGGCAATTCAACGGCACGTCAACCATCAGGTTTGACAATGAAAATATTTACGCGGGGCAACTATATGGAAAATCGGCTGACCATCAAAGACATCGCTCGTCTGAGCGGCGTCGGTAAATCAACCGTGTCCCGCGTACTGAATAATGAGAGCGGGGTCAGCGACCGCACGCGTGAACGCGTAGAAGCCGTCATGTTACAACAAGGCTTCTCCCCTTCCCGCTCGGCGCGCGCCATGCGCGGACAAAGCGATAAAGTGGTCGCCATTATCGTCACCCGTCTGGACTCGCTGTCAGAAAACCTTGCCGTACAAACCATGCTGCCCGCCTTCTACGAGCAGGGCTACGACCCGATTATGATGGAAAGCCAGTTCTCGCCGGAGAAAGTGGCCGAGCATCTGGCAATGCTTAAGCGACGTAATATTGACGGCGTTGTCCTGTTTGGCTTTACCGGCGTGGTGGAAGACACGCTGGCGAACTGGCAGTCAACGCTAGTGCTGATGGCACGGGATGCTCACGGTTTTGCCTCAGTTTGCTACGACGATACCGGTGCCATTACCCAACTGATGCTGCGCCTGTACGATCAGGGCCATCGCCATATCAGTTTCCTTGGGGTTCCGACAAACGATGCCACCACCGGTCAGCGTCGTCATGATGCTTACCAGGCTTTCTGTCAGCAATACTCGCTGGTGCCGGTTGCCGCATTGCCGGGTCTGGCGATGAAGCAAGGCTACGACTTTGCCCGCCAGGTGATTACCTCTGAAACCACCGCGCTTATTTGCGCCACCGACACGCTCGCATTGGGAGCCAGCAAGTATCTTCAGGAGCAGCGCATCGACAACGTGCAGCTCGCAAGCGTCGGTAATACCCCCCTGACTAAGTTCCTGCACCCGGAAATTATCACCGTCGATCCCGGTTATGCCGAGGCCGGACGCCGCGCCGCAGAACAGCTCATCGCCCAAATCAGCGGTAAAAGCGAACCGCTGCAGATAGTGATCCCCGCGATCCTGACCTAAGCTTACTATCAGCTTTAATGTGATCGTCGCGACGTTTCGGGAACGTTCCCATTCTCCCAAAAACGTAAACCCGGTACGCTTATGTTCAGCGTAATAACTACGGTTTTGATCCTGAGTCCGTCAGATGGCTAGCTCAACAGACAATCTGAAGTGGCGGGTATCGGGGAGATCTCACCTCTGTTTTAAGGCCCAATAATGAGCAAAAAAATAGAACAACAGAACATCGATAAACTTATCGAACTGGTCGGCGGGCGCGATAACATCGCCACCGTCAGCCACTGCATCACGCGCCTGCGCTTCGTGCTAAACGATCCGGCGAAAGCCAATCCAAAAGCCATCGAAGAGCTACCAATGGTAAAAGGTTGCTTTACCAATGCCGGGCAATTCCAGGTGGTTATCGGCACCGAAGTGGGCGATTACTATGAAGCCCTTCTCGCCACCACCGGCCAAAAGTCGGCGGATAAAGAGCAGGCAAAACTGGCGGCGCGCCAGAATATGAAATGGCACGAGCAGATGATTTCCCACTTTGCGGAAATCTTCTTCCCACTGCTGCCCGCGCTTATCAGCGGGGGTTTGATCTTAGGCTTCCGTAACGTTATCGGCGATCTGCCGATGAGCAACGGCCAGACGCTGGCGCAGATGCACCCGTCGCTGCAAACCGCCTATGACTTCTTATGGTTAATTGGTGAGGCGATCTTCTTCTATCTGCCAGTCGGTATCTGCTGGTCTGCGGTGAAGAAAATGGGCGGCACGCCGATTCTCGGTATCGTGCTCGGCGTGACGCTGGTTTCCCCGCAGCTAATGAACGCCTACATGCTGGGTCAGCAGGTCCCTGAAGTGTGGAACTTCGGTCTGTTCACCATCGAGAAAGTCGGCTATCAGGCGCAGGTTATCCCCGCGCTGCTGGCCGGTCTGACATTAGGCTTTATTGAAACGCGTCTGAAACGCATCGTGCCGGACTACCTGTATCTGGTCATCGTGCCGGTGTGCTCGCTGATCCTCGCCGTGTTCCTCGCCCACGCCATTATCGGCCCGTTCGGCCGCTGGATTGGCGACGGTGTGGCCTTCGCCGTGCGTCACCTGCTGACCGGTAGCTTCGCACCGATTGGCGCGGCGCTGTTCGGCTTCCTGTATGCGCCGCTGGTTATCACCGGTGTACACCAGACCACGCTGGCGATTGATATGCAGATGATCCAGAGCATGGGCGGCACCCCGGTATGGCCGATGATCGCGCTGTCGAACATCGCACAGGCTTCTGCCGTTGTGGGCATCATCATTTGCAGCCGCAAGGCGAAAGAACGTGAAATCTCAGTTCCTGCCGCAATCTCTGCCTATCTCGGCGTCACCGAACCGGCGATGTACGGGATTAACCTGAAGTACCGCTTCCCGATGCTGTGCGCCATGATTGGCTCCGGTATTGCGGGTCTGCTGTGTGGCCTGTACGGCGTGCTGGCGAATGGTATCGGCGTTGGCGGCCTGCCGGGCATCCTGTCGATTAAACCGACCTTCTGGGGCGTTTACAGCATCGCGATGATCATCTCCATTGTGGTGCCAATCATTCTGACCATGGTGGTCTACAAGCGTAAACAGAAAATGGGCACGCTGCCGGTCATGTAAATCTCATCGTTGTTCGGGGCGCAATTGCGCCCCTTCGCCTTCTTCAAGGACAATTCTATGAATACACTTCCTCATTGGTGGCAGAACGGTGTCATCTACCAGATTTACCCAAAGAGTTTTCAGGACACCACCGGCAGCGGCACGGGAGATCTGCGCGGTGTAACTTCACGTCTTGATTACCTGCAAAAGCTCGGTATTGACGCCATCTGGCTGACGCCGTTCTACGTTTCCCCGCAGGTGGATAACGGTTATGACATTGCCGACTACACCACCATCGACCCGTCTTACGGTACGATCGATGACTTCGACCAGCTGATTACCGAGGCCCATCAACGTGGGATCCGCATCGTGCTTGATATGGTGTTGAACCATACCTCAACCCACCACGCCTGGTTTAAAGAGTCGCGCAAAAAGGACAGTCCCTACCGCCAGTTCTATATCTGGCGCGACGGCACGCCGGACACACCACCAAACAACTGGCGATCCAAGTTTGGCGGTAACGCCTGGCAGTGGGACGCCGAAAGTGGTCAGTATTATCTGCACCTGTTTGCCACCGAGCAGGCCGATCTCAACTGGGAAAACCCAACGGTTCGCGACGAGCTGAAAAAAGTTTGTGAGTTCTGGGCCGATCGTGGCGTTGACGGCCTGCGCCTCGACGTGGTGAACCTGATCTCCAAAGATCAGTCCTTCCCGGATGACCAACAAGGCGATGGTCGCCGCTTTTATACCGACGGCCCACGCGTTCACGAATACCTGCAGGAATTCAGCCGCGATGTGTTTACCCCACGCGGGCTAATGACCGTCGGCGAGATGTCGTCAACCACGCTGGATCACTGCCAGCAGTACGCGTCGCTTAACGGCAAAGAGCTGTCGATGACCTTTAACTTCCATCACCTCAAAGTGGACTACCCCGGCGGCGAGAAGTGGACGCTAGCGCGCCCGGACTTTGTGGCACTAAAAGCGCTGTTCAGCCACTGGCAGCAAGGCATGCACAACCGGGCGTGGAACGCGCTGTTCTGGTGTAACCATGACCAGCCGCGTATTGTTTCGCGCTTTGGCGACGAGGGTGAACATCGCGTCCATGCGGCGAAAATGCTGGCGATGGTGCTGCACGGGATGCAGGGCACACCGTACATCTACCAGGGCGAAGAAATCGGCATGACCAACCCACATTTCGCGAAGATCGAACAATATCGCGACGTGGAGAGCCACAATATGTATGCCGAGCGGTTAGCGCAGGGGCAGACTCCCGACGAGTTGCTGGCGATCCTCGCGACAAAATCGCGTGATAACAGCCGCACCCCGATGCAGTGGGATGCTAGCCCGAACGCGGGATTCACCGCAGGTGAACCGTGGATTGGCACTGGCGATAACTACGCCGACATTAACGTCGAGCAGGCGCTGGCCGATCCGGATTCGGTGTTCTATGCCTATCAACAGCTGATTACGCTGCGAAAATCTCAGCCGGTACTGACCTGGGGCGATTATCAGGATCTGTTACCCGAGCATCCGTCGCTGTGGTGCTATCGTCGTCAACATGAGGGACAAAGCCTGCTGGTTGTCGCCAACCTCAGCGCCGAGCCGCAGGATTGGCAACCACCGGCAGATTCCACCGATGGGCAAGTGCTGATGGGCAACTACGATACGCCAGCCGGCATGACGCTGCGTCCGTTTGAAGCTATCTGGTGGCTTCAGGGCTAAGTTAATGGCCCGGCGGCGCAACGCTGCCGGGCTTGTCGAGATTATGCAATTTCCGGTTCATTTTTGAGCAATTATTGCGCAACATAATTTACATTACCCGTAACGCCTGTCATCTGTACTCTTGCATTTTTACTTTGTCCTGAATCAATAAAACCGCAAACATCTTTGGTGCAAATCACTACATATAGAACTTAAAATGCTCCCCGGCCCAACATATGGTATTTATCGACTATCATTGCAACAACAAGAATCATGAAAAAGATAGTAGGTATGTGGATAACCTGGGCCGCGAGTGAGGGAAAGTATTGGTGACTGGCGCTATTACGCCAATTGCCCTTTTCCCACCTCTGTGGATAACCTGTTCTTATAAATAATGGAGTGATCATGACACCGCATGTGATGAAACGAGATGGCTGTAAAGTGCCATTCAAATCAGAGCGCATTAAAGAAGCCATTCTACGTGCAGCTAAAGCAGCGGGAGTCGATGACGCAGACTATTGCGCCACCGTCGCAGCAATCGTTAGCCAACAAATGCAGGACCAACCGCAGGTCGATATCAACGAAATTCAGACCGCCGTTGAGAACCAACTAATGTCCGGGCCGTACAAGCAGTTGGCTCGTTCTTATATCGAATATCGCCATGACCGCGACAGCCAGCGCGAAAAGCGCGGCCGTCTGAATCAGGAAATTCGCGGTCTGGTTGAGCAGACCAACTCAGCGTTACTGAACGAAAACGCCAACAAAGACAGTAAAGTCATCCCAACCCAGCGCGACCTGCTGGCCGGTATCGTGGCCAAGCACTATGCGCGTCAGCACCTGCTGCCGCACGACGTAGTGATGGCGCATGAGCGTGGCATGCTTCATTACCACGACCTCGACTATTCCCCATTCTTCCCGATGTTCAACTGTATGCTTATCGATCTGAAAGGCATGCTGACTCAGGGCTTTAAGATGGGTAACGCGGAAATTGAGCCGCCAAAATCTATCTCTACTGCCACCGCGGTTACCGCACAGATCATCGCGCAGGTAGCCAGCCACATTTACGGCGGCACCACCATCAACCGTATTGATGAAGTTCTGGCACCGTTCGTGACCGAGAGCTTTAAAAAGCACAGTAAAACCGCAGAAGAGTGGCAGATCCCGAACGCCGAAGAGTATGCCCTTTCTCGCACTGAGAAAGAGTGCTACGACGCCTTCCAGTCGCTGGAGTATGAGGTGAATACGCTGCATACCGCCAACGGCCAGACACCGTTCGTCACCTTTGGTTTTGGTCTGGGCACCACCTGGGAATCACGTCTGATTCAGCAGTCTATTCTGCGCAACCGCATAGCGGGTCTGGGTAAAAACCGTAAAACAGCGGTGTTCCCGAAACTGGTCTTCGCCATTCGCGACGGTCTTAACCACAAGCCGGGCGACGCCAACTACGACATCAAACAGCTGGCGCTGGAGTGCGCAAGCAAGCGCATGTACCCCGATATCCTCAACTACGATCAGGTGGTTAAGGTTACCGGTTCATTCAAAACGCCAATGGGTTGCCGCAGCTTCCTCGGCGTGTGGGAAAACGAGGACGGCGAGCAGGTACATGATGGGCGTAACAACCTCGGCGTGATTAGCCTCAACCTGCCGCGTATTGCGCTGGAAGCTAAAGGCGATGAAGCCGCATTCTGGACGCTGCTGGACGAACGTCTGCTGCTGGCGCGTAAAGCGCTGATGACCCGCATTGCGCGTCTGGAAGGCGTGAAAGCCCGCGTCGCACCTATCCTCTACATGGAAGGCGCTTGCGGCGTTCGTCTGAAAGCCGACGACGATGTGTCTGAAATCTTCAAGAATGGCCGTGCGTCAATTTCACTGGGCTACATCGGGATCCACGAAACTATCAACGCCCTGTTCGGCAACAGCCACATGTACGACAGCGAAATGCTGCGTGAAAAAGGCGTTGCCATCGTTCAGCGTCTGCGTGATGCCGTTGACCAGTGGAAAGACGAAACGGGTTACGGTTTCAGCCTGTACAGCACGCCTAGCGAGAACCTGTGCGACCGTTTCTGCCGTCTGGATACCGCCGAGTTTGGCCTGGTAGAAGGCGTGACCGACAAAGGCTATTACACCAACAGCTTCCACCTCGACGTGGAGAAGAAGGTGAATCCGTACGACAAAATCGATTTTGAAGCGGCCTATCCGCCAATCGCTAACGGTGGTTTCATTTGCTACGGCGAGTACCCGAACATTCAGCACAACCTGAAAGCGCTGGAAGACGTGTGGGATTACAGCTACAAGCACGTGCCGTACTACGGGACCAACACGCCAATCGATGAATGCTACGAGTGCGGTTTTACCGGTGAGTTTGAATGCACCAGCAAAGGCTTCACCTGCCCGAAATGCGGTAACCACGACGCGGCGCGCGTCTCCGTGACCCGCCGCGTATGCGGTTACCTCGGTAGCCCGGATGCGCGTCCATTCAACGCCGGTAAGCAAGAAGAAGTGAAGCGCCGTGTGAAACATCTGGGTAACGGGCAGCTCGGTTAAGTTTGAGCGTTTGCCCCCTCACCCTAACCCTCTCCCCATAGGGGAGAGGGAACCATTCATAGCGCATTGCACCCTCGTAGCCCGGCCGAGCGCAGCGACGCCGGGGAATTCCCGGAGTCGGCGTAAACGCCTCGTCCGGGCTACAAGCCTCCCCCCTCGTTTTTCGCGAAGCAGCAAGTCGGCAAACGAAGGAATCCCTGGGAGCTTACATAAGTAAGTGACCAGGGTGAGTGAGTGCAGCCAACGCAGTTATGGCGTTAATTGAGAAGCGAAAATGAATTACCACCAGTATTACCCGGTCGATATCGTCAACGGCCCCGGCACACGCTGCACGCTGTTCGTTTCCGGCTGCGTTCATGAATGTCCCGGCTGCTACAACAAGAGCACCTGGCGCGTAAACTCCGGCCAGCCATTCACCGAAGAGATGGCTGACCGCATCATTGCCGATCTGAACGATACGCGCGTCAAACGCCAGGGGATCACCCTTTCCGGCGGCGACCCGCTGCACCCGCAGAACGTGCCGGAAATCCTGAAACTGGTGCAACGCATCCACGCCGAATGCTCTGGCAAAGATATCTGGGTGTGGACGGGCTACAAGCTGGATGAACTGAACGCGGCGCAGATGGAAGTCGTGAACCTCATCAACGTGCTGGTCGATGGCAAGTTCGTGCAGGACTTAAAAGACCCGGCGCTTATCTGGCGCGGAAGCAGCAATCAGGTAGTGCATCACCTGCGGTAATCTCCTGCGTCAGCCGTTTAAAACCGGCTGACGCACTCCATCGCCATCGTTTTAAACTCCTCAAAACTACGCGTCGCGGCAAGCCGTGTCATCGCGCGTTCACGCAAGAAAGTGACGAAGATATCGTAGATCGCCATCGCCTCTTCATACTCGCTTTTGCTGATCGCCAACAAGAAGATGATGTGCGCGGTTTCATCGCCCCAGACAATACCGTCGGGCGCGATAACGGTGTAGACCACCGTCTTTTTCGCCAGCAACCCCAATGCGTGCGGCAGTGCGATACCGTCACCCAGCATGGTGCTGACAATCGCTTCACGCTCCACCACCGAATCATAGAATTCGGCGTCAACAAAACATTCCGATTCAAGCTGCTGGCAGAGTTCAGCAAACAACGTTTGCTGATCCATCGTTGCATCAACCACCCGGAAATGGGCCTCGTCGAAGTACTTGTTCAGCATAAACGGACGGGTGCGGTCTACCAGCACCAGTTTGCCAATTTGATCCAGTTGATAGTCGGTTGGGAACGGCGCGATCGTGACGATGGGTTTATCTTTTTCGCTGATACGCGCGGTCGAAATAACAAAGTCTTCCGTTATCACTTCCAACTGTTCATATTCACGCTGGGAAAGCGTTGAGACAACCTCAACCTGCGGGTATTTACGCTGCAAAATCGCTTCTATCATTCGCGCCATTGCATTGCCCGCATCGCAGACCAGCAGCACCTTCGGTTGACGCTGATAGCCAATATTGTAGTGGCGCTCAAGGCCGACGCCGATGTGCAGCACTAGGAAACCGATCTCGTTTTCGCTTATCGCGTACGGGGTGTATTTGCCCCAACTCGATACCGCCGCCAGCGTCATATCCCACGCCATCGGGTAGTGCTGTTTAATGTTGTCGAGCAGCGGATTGGGGATCATTATCTGGTAGCGCACGCGGGTGATCATGGTTTTGATATGCGTCAGCAGATCGGCATGCAACTGGGCGTCTTCCAGCAGGTTGTAGTTATATTGCTGGTTGATATACCGCAGGATGTAATTGACCAGCGCTTCGTCGTCGTCGGCGCTGATGGTACCCGGATCCACATCCTGCACCTGACGTGCGGCAATGTGTACGCAGAGCCACTCTTCTTCCGCCGCAGAAAATGGTTTTCCCGCCAGTCGCTGGAGTTCACCGGCAACATCATGGGCCACATCGCGAACGTTTTGCGCCACATCTTCCGCGTGGAAATCCACCAGCGGAAAACCCTCACTGACGCGACGTGTCACCACCGCGCCATACAAGCAGATAAAGCGCTCGCCCGCGTCGGTCAAGCGCACCTGGTGGCGCGTCAGGATGTCCTGTAACCCGGCTTCCAACTGCGCTAACACGCTGGCATCAAAGGTTTCCTCGCGAATAAGCGGGTTCAGTGCACCCTGCTGGCTAAGCTCCCACAGCAGGTCGGTCAAACAGGCGCGAATCGACACTTCACTGCCAAATAGCTTCATGCCGTGGCGTGGACGCGTCTCCAGCGTCAGTTGATAGCGCGCAAAACGCTCGCGCACATCGACCATATCGCTCTGCAAGGTTGCGCGGCTGATAAACCACTCATCGGCGAGATCCTCAAGCTTTACCGAAAAAGCCGAGGTCAGAAAACGCACCAACAAAAACGCGATACGATCCTGGCCGCTACGTGGAATGGCCTGCGGCTTAGGCGTGGCGTCTTCCAGCGTCTGATAGCGCGAAGGATCGTCGATGACCAACTGGTAGCCGCTACCGCGGGTCAGGACAAACTGGGCGCCGTAGGGGATCAACAGCGAGTTTAGTGCGGTGATATCGGCGCGCACGGTACGGGTTGAGACCGACAGCCGCTGTGCCAGTTCATCCTGGGGCAGCGTTTCGTTTTGCAGCAGGCTAAAGAGTTGCGCTAAACGTTGGTTGGGAAATCGCATGTCGGTTCCTTGATTTTACGGCTTAGGGTTTTGCAGAAATCACCATCTGGGATGGGCTGCCAACCGGGGTATAGTCCGGCGAAAACGTCAGCTTACCGCCCTTCGGCGCGACGCTAAAGCGGGTGATATTGTCACTGCGCTGGTTCATGACGTACAGCCAATGGCCTTGATTATCCAGCGTTAACGTTCTTGGGTAGTCGCCGCGCGTCCAGACATCGTCCTGACGGCTCAAGCGACCATCGGCCATCACGCTAAAGTGGGCGATGCTGTTATGCAGACGGTTCGCGACATAGAGCTGCTTTCCGTCGGGGCTTAACACCAGGCCGGAAGCAAAGCTGGTGCCTTTGTAACCGTCGGGCAATGTGGAGACGGTTTGGCCTTCACGCAGCAAACCGCTGGTTTTATCGAGATGATAAAACGTCAGCGTAGAAGCCTCTTCGTTCACCAGCCACAGTCCGTCCCCTGTCGGGGTAAAGACGAAGTGACGCGGCCCGGCGCCTGCCGATGAAGCGGCGATAAACGGCGGATCGTTTGGCGTCAGCTTGCCGCTGGCGTTGTCGATACGATACTGATAAATCCGGTCCAGACCGAGGTCAGTGCTGTAGACAAACTGCCCGCTGGGATCGGCTGAAATCATATGTGCATGCGGGCTGCTGTGACCGCTGATGGCAAAGCTGCCTTCCACGGCAGCTTCCGGGCGCACGGCACCGGTTGGGCCACTATCCTGATGGACATCTACCGCTTCGCCGAGGCTACCATCCCCTTTCACCGGCAGCACGGCGACCGAACCGCTCACGTAGTTTGCCACCAGCAGATGGCCACCGTTCGGCGTTAAGGAAAGGAATACCGGGCCCGCGCCTGCGGATGTAACCTGATTCAGGCTGGTCAACTCGCCCTCATTGCCAATACTCCATGCCTGCACCACGCCCTGGTCCACCTCACTGGCGGCATAGAGCGTTTTGCCATCGTGCGAGACGGTCAGTTGCGCGACGTCCGGTAGTGAGCCTACCAGGGTTTTGTCGCGCAGTTCACCCGTTTTTTCATCCACGATAAAACGATACAGGCCTTGCCCGTTAGGATTGTAGGTGCCAACCCAGGCATACTGCGGTTGTGCGATGGCGCTGGCGGCGAGCAGGGAGAGTGAGGCGGCAAGCAGGTGGTGAGCGGTGGGCATGGTGGCTCCTTGGTGGTTTGGTGCGCGTTTTTCCCCTCACCCCGGCCCTCTCCCCAAAGGGGCGAGGGAGAAGACCAGATGTTCCCCTCGGCGAGGGAGAAAAACATACGTGCCCGTTGCACGATCGGTCCCCTCTCCCCTATGGGGAGAGGGTTAGGGTGAGGGGGAACAATCGCACTACTTCACTAATTGTTTAGTCATCTCCAGCAGCTGGCGCACATCACCCGGACGAGTATTACCGCTGGCCTTATCAATAATAGAACTATAGATATGGGGGATGATTTTGCTAACTCCAGCATCCAGCGCAATTTTCAGGATCTCACTGTAATTGTCCAGATCGATCCCCCCCGTCGGTTCCAGCCAGAAATCGTGGCGCGCACAGGCTTCCGCCACCGCAATAAACTCATCGCGATGCTTCAGGCCACCCATCGGGAAGTACTTAATCGAGCTGCCGCCCATATCTTTAAGCAGCGCAATGGCGGTTTCCAGCGGCACAATGCCGTCAGGCGTGGTGCTGGAGAGCGGGCCGGTGGAGATTTTGACCATGCCCACGGTACCGGTCGGGGAAACCAGACCATTCACCACCGTCTCGTTTTGCCCCAGCAACGCACGGCTGGTGGCGACACCGGTGAATACCTGATTCACGTGCTGCGGCTGTACCTGACGAGAAATCTCACTCACCATCGCCGATTGATTCGGATCACCCGCGCCCAGCCCAACGGACAGCGCATTATCAATGAGCTGCGCATACTCGCGCATATCGGCAACGGCACTGGCCACATCCGGGTAATTTTTGGAGAGCACGCCAACCAGCACATGACCTTCCGCCGCCTCGTAAATGTCACGGGCGTTATCCTTGCTGCCAGCCAGAACGTTCAGGCAAACACGGTCACGGTAAAAATTCGGGGTCAGTTTCATGCGGTTTTCTCCTTGTTAAGAACTTCAGCAATGCGGCGAGAGACAATCTCCAGTTGCTGCGCATCAACGCTGCGGACGTCGGCTTCAATAATGCCCTCGTTGGCTTTATAGCCACGGAAATAGATAGCGTATTCGCCCTGCTTGAGTGCGTTAACCAACTCGCCGGTAGCGATGCCAGTCACGGCTTCATCGAATTTGATTTCGGCACGGGCAATGTCACGCCCGGCGCTGTCCCAGACCACGCGGGCAGTCACGCCATTGAGCGTGTTGAGCTGGTCAATAAACGGGGTCATTTTCGCCACCATCTCATCGCCGCTCTCTTTGCGCGCAGTCAGATAATGTTCAATGGCACAGGTCAGGCCGAGGATGCCTTCCTTGCCGACTTTCATGGCGCGGCCAATGCCCATCGACTGGCGCTTTACCCACTCAACGTACTGCGTTTTGCCAATCACCAGGCCACTGGTCGGCCCTTCAATCGCTTTCGCACCGCTGTAGATAACCAGGTCCGCGCCGACGCGGTAGTAACATTGCAGATCTTCTTCCGCTGCGGCATCAACAATCAGCGGCAGATTATGGTGACGCGCAACCACCGCGGCCTGCTCAACGCTGAGCATGCTTTTCTGCACGCAGTGGTGCGATTTGATGTACAGAATCGCCGCCGTGCGCGGGGTAATCGCCGCCGCCAGCTGATCGGCGGAACATTCATTGGCATAACCCGCTTCCACCAGTTTGCCGCCCCCCAGCGCCACCATGGTACCTACCGGTGCGCCAAAGTTTACGTTATGGCCTTTCGGCAGGACGATTTCGTTATTCTCCACAGGCGTAACGTGGAGGTTTTCCAGCAGCCAGTCACTGTCTTTCACCAGCACTGCCGCCACCGACTGAGCAATGCCCGCCGAGGCGCAGGAGACAACGGTTGCCCCTTCTACGTCCAGCAATTTGGCGATGTAGTCACCGGTTTTATTGACCAGGTCTTTCATCTCAAAATACTGGTTCATGCCCGCCAGCGCGGCTTCCACCACTTCCGGACGCGGCGTAGAAACGCCCAGCGCCGTCATACGACCTGACGTATTAATGACTTGTTTTAAATTGTACTTCTCAAAAATTGAAGGCATTTTCCGCGCTCCCTTGTTCGGTCAAATAGCCCTTGCCCGCGCGAATCGCGGCAAGCGGCAGCAGAATCTTGTCAGCCTGAAGGCTCTCTTTTTCGGCATCCACCAACAGCGTTGGGGTTGATGCAACGGTAAACAGCGTCAGGTCGGCGTCATAACCCACTTCCAGCCGACCTTTGTGCGCAAGACGCAACCCGTCTGCGGCGTTGGTGGTGACGCAGGCGATAACCTGTGGCAACGACATGCCGATGGCGAGGAATTTCGACATCACCAGCGCCAGCGAGCGCACCGGGCCGTCGATACGGTTGCGACAGTAAATATCTGAGCTAATGGTGTCTGGCAGAATCCCCATTGCAATCGCCCGGCGCGCCACTTCAAAGCTAAAGCTCGCGGTACCGTGACCGACGTCAAGGCGCACGCCGCGCTGCAATGCACGGGTCACCGCGCTTTTCAGCTCGCCGGATGGCGTCAGGATGCGGTTAGGTTTGCCGTTATAGCAGTGGGTGATGATGTCGCCGGAACTCAGCAAGTCGGCGATTTCGTCGAGGTTCGGCGGGTTGTTGCCAATGTGCACCATCAGCGGCAGACCACCGTTTTCCTGCTGAATCACTTTCGCCCGTTCCAGCGGCGTAATGCCGTTTTCGCCCACTACGCTGCTGCTCATGCGCGCTTTCAGGCCGACGATAAAATCGGGATAACGCTGCACCGCTTGCTTGACCGCATCGGCATCGATGTTGGCCATATTCGCCAGTTCGTTCTGCGCAATCAGCCCTACGCGGGAGATATTAAGCAGCGCATAGACATCGGTGGTCGCTTGCCGGGTAAGTTGATAGAAATCGTCAACGTCGTCTGCGCCCGTACTGCCTGCATCAATGACTGTGGTGACACCGGTGGCGATGCCGACGCTGTCTGGCTGGTCGTGGTAAATCGGTGAGTTCGGGTAGCAGTGGACGTGGGAATCAATCCAACCCGCGCTAACGTAGTAGTTGCCGTCCAGGTCGATGGTATTTTGCGAGGGCGCGTTAATCTCGCCCAGCGCCGCGATTGAACCGTCCTGAATGGCGATATCAGTCAGGGTATCGTCGACAAGGCGCGCACGGCGCAGGAGTAAATCGAACATATTTCTCTCCTGTAGAAAGGGGCGTGTAGGCCTGATAAGCGCAGCGCCATCAGGCCTACAACAACAAATCAGCTAATCGCTACCGGGAAGATGGAACCCAACAGCATCGCGCCGAGGATCGCACCGCCGGTAATCGGCTTCTGCCAGACATAGAAAATCAGCGCACCCACCAGCGAACCGACACCGATAGGAATCGAGGCGGTCATGGCGCTTAAGATAATCAACGGCCCAAGGAAACGGCCTGAGGCGTTACCCGCACCCATCATCACGTCGGCCCCGTAGGTCGAGTCGCTTTGGTTGATGGTGAACTTACGCGCCAGAATGATGATGTAGCCAATCGCCAGACCAATCACCAGCCCGGTAATCAGCGAGGCAATAAAGTTGGTCACCGGGAACATGATGCCCGCACCCAGCAGCAGCGCCGGAACGCCTAAACCCACGCCGGTTTGAATAGCACCACCGATGTCCAGAATCCCCACCAGCGAGCCTTCGATAATACGAGCGAACAGGAAGCTTGCACCGAATGCCGCCACTGCGCCGTAAGCACCGGTATCAATCCCCGCTTTGAGCATCGCCACAAAGGCGACCTCGTTAAACGCGCCAATACCATACAGGTAGTACATGTGTGTCCCGGCAAAGACGCCGGAAGAGAGCAGGCCCACGAAGATCGGGAACGACCAGTCGGCATACCAAAAACCTTTATTTTGTTCCATGTCAGGCTCCCGTTATTTGCCGCTGATTGAGTTGTGGATCAGATCCAGCCAGTTCGGCACGGTCATGTGGAAGGATTCGATCATTTTCATATCGAAGCCGCGGAAGAAGGCGCTCAGGACAAACAGCGCAACGATCGCCCCCATCATCACTTTGGTGACGCGGTGCCAGCCGCTTTCTTCTACGCCCTTACCAATCAGAATACCCAGCACCAGGCCCGGTACGGCGTTACCCATAATCAGCTGCGCAGCGCCGCCGAAGATAGTCGCCCAGAAACCTGATTTTTTACCGGCGTCGATTGCCGCCAGCCAGAAGATCACCGGCATCACGGTATTCACCAGCAGGTTTGCTGCCGGAACCAGAACCTTAACGGCGGTGACCTGCAACGCCTGAGGTACGGAAGAGGCTGTCAGGTTAAGGAAGGCAACCACAATCATGCCGATGATGCCGCAGGCAATAGCCATTTTCTTCGGATCATGCAGCGTCTCGCCGACGTTGCGATTTTTCATCATCAGCGCCGCGGCACCCCAGTTTGGGATAATGCGGTGGTCAACGTCCTGGGTGAATGCCCCTGCTGCAACGGAAGAAGCCCAGGCGTTAAAGAAGAAGCCGAGGCCAAAGGAGAAGTGGGAGGCTGGATCACCTTCGCAGGAGTTCAGCTCGCCCAACGTACGAAACGCCCCCATCCCCTGGGTGGTAGGCGCATGAAACATGCGTGCCGCTCCGGCGCCCACACCGACGCCCACCAGGCCGCCGATAATGAGCGATTTTATTAAAATTATCAGGAACATAATCTAACCCTTAGGTAAAAATCAGGTTGGCGTGACGAAATCCACTTTATCGATATCAATGGCGGTCACGTTGACGGTAACGTCCAGCTCCACGCTGTACGCTCGTCGTTCACGGCGCAAAAAGAAGAACAGAAATGCCTCTTTTCGTACCGCTTCACGCGCATAAATCACCGCCACGTCCTGTGGCTCAATACGCAATAATATGTGCGATGATGTTTTCATCACCGCAGCCTGCACATGGTTCAGGGCATCGGCGAATGCGCGTGTTTTGCTTTCGCCTTTACCCGTTACCCTCACCGTGGTGGTGAATTGCTCTTTCATGTTCACGCGCCGTACTTCTTCTTCCAGGCTTCAACCAGGCGCTCGCCCAGCTCTTCTTTATCCATAAAACCGAAGCCCAGTACGTTGTAACCTTCGTTAATGGCGGTAACGCCCTCTTCCACTGAACGCATGCCGTATTTCGCTTTGTAGCCGTATTTGTTTTGTGCCGTGATTGCACCTGCGCCACCGCTGCCGCAGAAGGAGATGCCGAAGGTGGCGTTTTCCGCTTTCATCATGTCACCAAGCTTCATGTCAGCGGCCACACCCGGTACGACAACTGCTCGAGCACCGGCTTTCTCCGCGCCAGCGGCAACTTTTTGGCCTTTACCCAGACGGTCGCCAATAACTAAAGTGATCTGTTCCATGTGTTGCTCCTTACAGGTTTTCTTTTGCGACTTCGAAGTGGACGGACAGTAGCCACGCCTCTTCTTTTGGCAGATTGCCGAATTCCGCGACCACGTCGCGAGCCAGATTCATTGAGTCTTCTGAAATCTCTTCAAACAGGCTGGCGTCCACTTCCGGTAGCGGCTCGCCGCTGATTGACCGATGGGCCATCGCCCGAACGTGGGACGTCAACATTTGCTCCTGCACGTCGTTAGGGGTGATACCGCGACGGTGTAACAAGGCGAACACCTGCTGCAACATTTTGTCTGCCAGCTGTTCGGTCTGCGCCGTCTGCTCCTCTACGTCGTGTGTTACCGCTCCGTTATTCACTCGTGTTACCCCGCTAATGTCTCTGGGGATAAACCTAACGCCGGGGAGGTGGAGTTTGTAGCGAGTTGTTTTCCACTTCGAAGTGGAAAGGGAGACGGGCTGGGTGATCTGACTCACACATTCGTCACGAATCTCACGATATCGATATATTCGCGTGATGAATGTCACGATTGCAGAGGATGACGATAGGAAAAGCGAATGGCAAAACGAAGGTCAAAAGTGTGATGTCGAGGGAGTTTTGCGAAAGGAATGAGGGAAACGTCGGCTGACGCTTCCCTGAATATGGCTTAGCGGTACTTCTTATGATAGGTGTTGCGGGTGGTTTTAAACTCTTCCGCCGCAGCCTGTGCTTCTTTAATTTTGCCTTCGTTTGCGAGCTTGATTGCGCCATCAATCTGGCCAATCAGGATATCGAAACCGTGGCGATAATCTTTCATTTCTGCGCTGTCAGCAGTTTTGCTTTCCAGCTTTGGTGGGGTCTCTTTTTGCGCATCGCTCGCTGCGACGCGCATTTTACCCAGCGCATCTTTCAGCTCGCCGGCATCAGAGGTTTTCTGCACTATTTGCAGATTTTCCGCCAACGTATCCATGTCTTCGCCTAAGTCGGCAAAGGCTGAAGCCGAACCGAAGGCAAAAGCGGAGACCGCCAACATCGCTACCAGTGTTTTACGCATTGCTCACTTCCTTTTTTATTATTTAAGCAAACGGGCGCAGCAGGATGCGCCCGGTACGTGATTACTGCCCAGCGATTTTCATCTCAGGAAGCAGTACAGAACCACATTGGATATTACTGCGTGTCTCAATATCGTCAGCAATCGTGACCATATTGCGCCACATATCTTTCAGGTTGCCGGCAATGGTGATTTCACTCACCGGATACTGAATTTCGCCGTTCTCAACCCAGAAGCCGGATGCACCGCGCGAATAGTCGCCAGTGATACCACTCACACCCTGCCCCATCAGTTCGGTGACGACAAGACCCGTGCCCATCTCTTTAAGCAACTTTTCAAAACTTAGACCACGCCCGGCAATACGCCAGTTATGGATGCCACCCGCATGACCGGTGCTTTTCAGCCCCAGTTTACGTGCAGAGTAGTTGGTCAAAAGCCACTGGGTCAGCACGCCATCTTTGATGATGTCGCGACGCTCAGTACGCACGCCTTCGCCATCGAACGGCGTCGACGCCAGCCCCTTCAGCAGGTGCGGATGTTCTTCAATCGTCAGCCATTCCGGCAGGATCTGCTCGCCCAGCGAGTCCAGCAGGAAAGTCGATTTGCGGTACACCGAACCACCGGCAATCGCACCGACCAGATGACCAAACAGCCCCGTTGCCACTTCATTGGCAAAAATGACCGGTGCTTTCATGGTGGAGAGTTTACGCGGCTCCAGACGCGAGAGCGTACGACGCGCGCACTCTTCACCCACCCACTCTGGCGATTGCAGGTCACTCAGCGCACGGCCAATGGTGTAGGCGTAGTCACGTTCCATATCGCCGTTCACTTCGGCAATCACGCAACTGGACAGGGAATGGCGCGTTGAGCAGTAGCTTTGCAGCATGCCGTGGCTGTTACCGAAGACTTTGATGCCGTAGTGGCTGTTAAAGCTGCCACCTTCGGTATTGGTGATGCGCTTATCCGCCTTCAGCGATGCCTGCTCGGCGCGGGACGCCATTTCAATGGCTTCATCCGGGGAGACTTCCGCCGGGTGGAACAGGTCAAGATCCGGGGCATCAAAGGCCAGCAGATCTTTATCTGCCACGCCTGCACACGGATCCGGCGAGGTGTAACGGGCAATATCCAGCGCCGCCTGCACGGTACGTGCGATGGCATCTGGACTGAGGTCTGTGGAGGAGGCGCTACCTTTCTGATTCTGGTGATAGACGGTGATCCCCAGCGCCCCATCGCTATTAAATTCGACGTTTTCGACTTCACCATAACGGGTGCTGACGCCAATACCGGTGGTCTTGCTAACCGCGACTTCCGCACCATCTGATTTGCTGGCCGCCAGCTCTAGCGCCATGGAGACCGCTTTTTCCAGCGCAATACGTTGTTGTGCAACTTGTGTGATCACTTTCATCGTCTAAGCCATAATCTGAGGTAAAGTTAAATGAAGTCTAACAGAGAACCCTTTCTCAGTATGCGTTCAAGCTGTTAGTATTAGCCTCTTTTTTAAGGAGCCTGAAATGACAAAGCAGCCCGAAGACTGGCTCGACGAAGTCCCCGGTGATGATATCGAGGACGAAGATGATGAAATTATCTGGGTCAGTAAGAGTGAAATTAAACGTGATGCTGAAGAGCTGAAAAAGCTTGGCGCAGAACTGGTTGCCCTGGGTAAAAATGCCCTGGATAAAATTCCGCTGGATGCCGACCTGCGCGCCGCCATTGAACTGGCGCAGCGTATTAAGATGGAAGGCCGCCGCCGCCAGCTGCAGCTGATTGGTAAAATGCTGCGTCAGCGCGACGTGGAACCTTTCCGCCAGGCGCTGGACAAGCTGAAGAACCGTCACAACCAGCAGGTTGTACTGTTCCATAAACTGGAAATGCTGCGTGACCGCCTGATTGAAGGTAACGACGACGCAATTGAAGACGTGCTGAACCTGTGGCCTGACGCCGACCGTCAGCAACTGCGTTCATTGGTTCGCAACGCTAAGAAAGAGAAAGAAGGCAATAAGCCGCCGAAATCCGCCCGTCAGATTTACCAGTATCTGCGTGAGCTGGCTGAAAACCAGGATTAAGTCTCTGCGAAATGCCCTCCGCTGTGAGGGTATTTTTTTGCCCTCATCAACGTCCTGATGGCGCATCGCTTATCAGGCCTACGCGTCACTTATGCCATGACGATATTGCACAAATCCTCATTAAACCGCTGATACAACGCTTCATCTATCGGCTGCGGGTAGCTCAGCACAATCAATTTATGATCGGCAATCCCTGCGTGATAGGTCGGGTGCGCATGTGACCATGGGTTAGCGAAGAAGCCCATGCCCTCATAAAAACGCAGACGCTTGTGCGCAATCTCGGTGGTCAGCGGATCGATTTCCAGAATCGTTTTTGGCGCACGCGCCAGAATCTGCCCCAGCAGTCGCTTGCCGTAGCCCTGTGAGCGCAGGCTGCTGTCAATCGCCAGGTGTTCGATGTAGACGTAGCCATCGAACGCCCATGTGCCGCTCATTCCAATAAACTGCTCGCCGTCAAACCATGCTTCGAGTGCGAAGTGCGGATCGATTAGCGCGCGTTGTTTGGCGGGAAGTTCACGCTGTTCGTGCCACGGGAAAGCTTGCGCGTAGAGCGTATCCAGCGGTGGGAACAAAGGAGAGTCGGTAGAGGTGAGTTTCCTGGAGATTAGCATTTGATGAGTACCGGTGAAATTCAGAATTTGAGTGATGGCCCCTCACCCCGGCCCTCTCCCCTAAGGGGCGAGGGAGAAAACCAGATTGGTGCGAAATCGACCATCTGCTCTTCACATCAGGCTGTGGTAGAAACCCGATCGGCGCTGAATGTTAACCCTGCATCGAACGGTCCCCTCTCCCCTGTGGGGAGAGGGTTAGGGTGAGGGGAAAAAGGCGCAGAACAAATTACTGCTGCGCCTTCTTCGCTAACCCATCCAGCAGTTTTTGATGAATACCACCAAACCCGCCGTTGCTCATCACCAGAATATGGTCGCCAGGTTCCGCGTTTTTAATCACCATATCCGCCAGCACGTCAACGTCAGCGCTCCAGTGGGCGGGCTGCACGCAGGCTTCCGCCACTTCCGCAACCTGCCACGGAATATGCTGAGGTTGCAGCAGGAACACTTCATCAGCACGGCCTAAAGACGGTGCTAAATCATCTTTGCAGACGCCCATTTTCATGGTGTTAGAGCGAGGCTCCAGCACGGCAATGATTTTTGCGGTGCCGCCAACTTTGCCACGCAGCGCCTGCAGCGTAGCGAGGATCGCAGTAGGGTGATGCGCGAAATCATCATATACACAGACGCCATTAGCTTCGCCGCGCAGCTCAAGGCGACGACGGGCGTTGATAAAGCTGCCCAGCGCATTGGCGGCATCGGCAGGAAGCACGCCCACGTGACGCGCGGCAGCAATCGCCATCAGGCCGTTGTGCATATTGTGTTCGCCGACCAAGCCCCACTTCACTTCGCCGACTTTTTCGCCGTCGAGCAGCACTTCCCACTCGGAGGCGTCGGTATTGAGTTTCTTCGCCTGCCAGTGGCCCTGCTCGCCGACCAGCTCCTGCTCGCTCCAGCAGCCCATCGCCATCACCTGTTTCAGGTTAGCGTCGTTCTCTGGCAGGATAATGCGGCCTTGCCCCGGCACAATACGCACCAGGTGGTGGAACTGTTTCTGAATGGCTTTCAGATCGTCGAAAATGTCCGCGTGATCGAACTCAAGGTTGTTGAGGACCAGCGTGCGCGGGCAGTAATGAACGAATTTAGAGCGCTTATCAAAGAAGGCGCAGTCGTATTCATCAGCTTCAATCACGAAGAATGGGCTGTCGCCCAGGCGTGCAGAAACATCAAAGTTACCCGGCAGGCCGCCTATCACAAAGCCCGGCTTGTAGCCGCATGCTTCGAGGATCCAGGTCGCCATGCCCGCGGTGGTGGTTTTACCGTGCGTACCAGCAATCGCCACGACCCAGCGGTCGCGCAGCACGAAATCATGCAGCCACTGTGGGCCAGACATGTACGGAATGTTTTTCTCCAGCACCGCTTCAACACACGGGTTACCGCGCGTCATGGCGTTGCCGATGATCACCAGATCCGGCTGAGAGTCGAGCTGACTTGCGTCATAACCTTGAATTAAATCAATACCTTGCTTTTCAAGCAGCGTGCTCATCGGGGGATACACATTGGCATCCGAACCCGTGACTTCGTGACCCAATGAGCGGGCCAGCATTGCCAGGCCGCCCATGAAGGTGCCGCAAATACCCAAAATATGAATGCGCATACGTTACTGTCCTTTTTTAATCTGCCCCGCATTTTACCCATATGTTTACCGCCAGAGAAATGCATTTCAGGATATTCCGTAGTTTGCTGGCGCGATTCACCTGTGCGTATTTTTTTTATTCTTTGTTAAGATTGTTGCAGTCGTTTTACTCAACATCCACTGTCAGGGAAAGTGTTATGAAAACGTTAGGTGAATTTATTGTCGAAAAGCAGCATGAGTTCTCTCATGCTACCGGTGAGCTTACTGCTTTGCTGTCGGCAATAAAGTTAGGTGCCAAGATCATCCACCGCGATATCAATAAGGCCGGTCTGGTCGATATCCTGGGTGCCAGCGGCGCAGAAAACGTACAGGGAGAAGTACAGCAAAAGCTCGATCTCTTCGCGAACGAGAAACTGAAAGCCGCATTACGAGCACGTGACATCGTCGCCGGTATCGCCTCTGAAGAAGAAGACGAAATCGTCGTCTTTGACGGCTGCGAGCATGCGAAATACGTGGTCTTGATGGATCCGCTGGATGGCTCATCTAATATCGACGTTAACGTTTCAGTCGGAACAATTTTCTCTATCTACCGCCGCGTAACTCCTGTGGGTACGCCAGTCACCGAGGAAGATTTCCTCCAGCCGGGTAATCGCCAGGTTGCAGCAGGTTATGTGGTTTACGGCTCTTCAACCATGCTGGTGTACACCACCGGTTGTGGCGTACATGCCTTTACCTACGACCCTTCGCTGGGTGTATTCTGCTTAAGCCAGGAGCGTATGCGCTTCCCGGAACGCGGCAACACCTATTCCATCAACGAAGGTAACTACATCAAATTCCCGAACGGGGTGAAGAAGTACATCAAGTTCTGTCAGGAAGAAGATACCAACACGCAGCGCCCGTACACCTCGCGCTACATTGGTTCTCTGGTGGCGGATTTCCACCGCAACCTGTTGAAGGGCGGGATTTATTTGTACCCAAGCACGGCAAGCCACCCGGATGGGAAGCTGCGTTTACTGTACGAGTGCAACCCGATGGCGTTCCTCGCGGAACAGGCTGGCGGGAAAGCCAGCGATGGGAAAGAGCGTATTCTGGATATTCAGCCGGAAACGCTGCACCAGCGTCGTTCGTTCTTCGTTGGTAACAACCATATGGTTGAAGATGTTGAGCGTTTGATTCGTGAGTATCCGGACGCGTAATAGGTTTAGATTTGGGAGTCTTCCCCTCACCCTAACCCTCTCCCCATAGGGGAGAGGGGACCGATCGGCGCGGTTTTTACCGCCGGTGACGGTCTGGTTTTCTCCCTCGCCCCTCTGGGGAGAGGGGACAGATCGGCGCGGTTTTTACTGCCGGTGACGGTCTGGTTTTCTCCCTCGCCCCTCTGGGGAGAGGGCCGGGGTGAGGGGAAGCTCCGGTTACGACACCTGCAACCGGAACGACGCCATCGCTGACGCCAGCGCCTGCGACTGCTCTTCCAGCGAGCGGGTTGCCGCCGAAGACTGCTGTACCAGCGCCGCATTCTGCTGCGCAGTTTCATCCATCTGACTCACCGCAATATTCACCTGCTCAATACCACGGCTCTGCTCCTGCGACGCGCTGGCAATCTCACGCATCAATTTGGTCATACGCATCACTTCGCTGGCAATCTCATCCATGGTTTCACCCGCTTGCTGCGCCAGGTCACTGCCTTCATTAACATGCGTTTGCGAGGCGGAAATCAGCTGGCGGATCTCTTTTGCCGCGTCGGCGCTGCGGCTAGCCAGATTACGCACCTCGCCCGCCACTACCGCAAAACCCCGTCCCTGCTCGCCCGCACGTGCCGCTTCTACCGAGGCATTCAGCGCCAGGATGTTGGTCTGGAAGGCAATGCCGTCAATCACGCCAAGAATATCGGCAATGCGGTTGGCGCTACCGGCAATATCCTGCATTTTTTCAATCACGTAGCAGACCATTTCGCTCCCACGGTCGGCGGTGTCGGAGACATCTTTCGCCAGCTTATGCGCCTGATCGGCGTTGTCGGCGTTCTGCTTCACGGTAGCGGTCAGTTCTTCCATGCTGGCAGCGGTTTGCTCAAGCGACGTGGCCGTTGACTCGGTACGCTGCGCCAGATGGTTATTGCCAGCAGTCAGTTCACGGCTGCCAACATCAATCTGCGAACTAGCATCGCGCACGCGCATCACCGAATTCATCATCGACTCACGCATACCTTCAATAGCCATGTTCAGACGCTTAATTTCCGCGCTGCTGGCCTTAAGCGGCGAATGGGTTAAGTCACCGGCGGCCACCTGTTCAAGTTTACCAATCGCTGCCGCCAGAGGTTTCAGCAACAGATGCTGCAACTGTAGCCAGCCCAGTGCGATGGCCCCGGCGGTCAGGGCAATCGCGATAATCATCAGCACAAGCACACGATTTTTGGTGCTGTGTACCGCTGCGAGTTCAATCTGGCCGCGGGATTTTCCCCAACTCTGGAACGCATGAATGGCGTTATCAAATTGACGGGAAACGGGGATCATGGTCTTTTCCAGAAGATCGTAATAGCCGTCGACGTTTTGCTGCGCCAGCGATGCCAGCATGGGTTTGATCCCCTGCGCATTGTAGACCTCGTAGTTTTTTGCCACGTCCACCAACAGCTTCGCCCCATCAGCATCGTCTATCGGCGATCGGCTGACGGTGGTAATAATTTTTTGCGCCTGCGTCACTTCCCCATTGAGTTGTTTAACCGCTTTTGCCGCATCGTCCAGCATACCGATTTCCATCAGCCGCACCGCTTGGCTCGCTTCATTTCGGGCGCGCAGCAGCAGCGTATAGCCTTCGTTGAGCTGGGCCATTTGGTCACTTTGCAGATGGTCAATACGCTGTAATGACGTAGAGCTTTGGGTGAGAGCGTAAATGCCGATGCCGCTGACCAGAATCAGCAACAGGGTCATCACGGCGAGCAAAGAAAGCAGGCCGGTACGGATAGAAAGCGTTTTTAGCATCATAGTGTTGTCCGGTAGCAGGGGTACGTTTGGCGTAAAAGAAAAGTATCGGCTGCTACCGGAAAAGCTTTAGCGTTTCAGCATGTTAGTTCTTTGTTACTTCGACGTTGACGCGGGTGACCGCCGCATTCTGTCGGTTCTCCCACAGCACGGTCAGACCACGCTGAAGGGCGATAAAAATAAACAGCAGAATGCCGATGGCAATTTTGGTCCACCAGGAGCTTAGCGTGCCGTCGAAGTTGATATAGGTCTGAATCAGCCCCTGAATGCCCACGCCGAACAGCGCGCCGAGGACGGTACCGACGCCCCCACTGAGCAGCGTACCGCCAATCACCACCGATGCGATAGCATCCAGCTCGACCCCAACCCCTGCCAATGCGTAACCCGCCTGGGTATAAATCGAGAACACGATCCCCGCCAGCGTCGCCAGCCCGGTCGATAACATATAGATGCGCACAATGGTGCTACGGGTCGGAATACCCATCAGATTCGCCGAGATCGCGCTACCGCCGATGGCATACACCTGATTGCCAAAGCGAGTACGGTGAGCGAGGAAAATCCCCAGGATCACCACCAGCAGCATCAGCAGCCCCATGGCGCTTAGGCGCCCGCCGCCGGGGATAGTCCACGCCAGCCCAGAGAGCGTGTCGTAAACCGGATGATCGATAGGAATCGACTCTTCAGACACCAGATAGCTGACGCCGCGTAGGAAGAACATCCCCGCTAGCGTAATGATAAACGCGGGGATCTTCAGCGCATCAATCAGCCAGCCCATAAAGGCCCCAAAAGCGCAGCCCATCACCAGCACTAGCGGAAAAGCCACCAGCGGCGACAATCCCCAGAAGCCGATAGCCTTGGCGAGGAATACACCGGTAAACGCGATCACTGAACCGACCGACAGATCGATCCCGCCGGAGAGGATCACAAAGGTCATCCCCACCGCGACGATCCCCAGAAATGCGTTATCGGTCAGAATGTTGCAGATGACCCGGGTGGAGGCGAAGCCGGGAAACTGGGTCAGGCAGTAGAGATAGCCGAGGACAAACACGCCCAGCGTAATCATCAGCGGCAAATTACGTTTTATCATGGCCCCGTATCCTTTTCAGAATCTCAATAAAGCGCGATGACTGGACGATCAGCACGCACATCACCACCACTGCTTTCACAACCTGATTCAGTTCCGGCGGGAAGCCGGAGAGTAAAATCCCGGTGTTCATGCCCTGAATAATCAGCGCGCCCACTACTGACAGCAGCAGGTTAAAGCGCCCGCCCATCAACGAGCCACCGCCGATAACCACCGCCAGAATGGCGTCCAGCTCCAGCCACAGCCCGGCGTTATTGGCGTCGGCGCCGCGAATATCCGCCGCGACGATAACCCCGGCAATCGCGGCACACACGCCGCTCAACACATACGCCAGCATCACCACGATACGGGTATTCACCCCGGCGTTTTTCGCCGCACGGATGTTAATCCCCACCGCTTCAATAAACATGCCGAGAGCCGTTTTGCGGGCCACCAGCCAGAAGATAACGAGGGTGACCAGGGCAATAATCACCGGCGTGGGAAACAGCAACATTTTACCGCTGCCAAGCCAGGCCAGCGCTGGCGAATCGAAGGTGACAATCTGCCCGGAGGTGATGAGCTGCGCCACACCGCGCCCGGCCACCATCAGGATAAGCGTCGCCACAAAGGGCTGTATTTTGAGAATGGCGACCAGGATACCGTTCCACAGTCCGGCCAGTACGCCGGAACCCAGCGCCGCCAGCAGGACAATCGGCAGGCTGTGTCCGGCAACGGTCATTGAAGCCGCGGTAGCCCCGGCAATCGCCATCACCGCCCCCACGGACAGGTCGATGCCGCCGGTGGCTATCACCAGCGTCATGCCAATTGCCAGCAACGCCACCGGGGCGGCACGGTTAAGGATGTCGATAGGGCTGCCGAACAGGCGGCCATCCTGGAGCGTTATCTGGAAGAAATGCGGCGCCACCAGGCTATCAACCAGCAACACCAGAATTAAGGCCGCAATTTGCGGCATCCCCGGCGGCCATCGAAAGCGCCGCCCGGATGGCTTTGTTTGGGGTACGGATCGGGGCATCACGGTTAACTCCTTAGGCCGCAATAGCGTTCATGATGGCCGGAACGGAGAGCTCATCCAGTGGGATCTCGGCGATCTGCTGGCGATCACGCAAGATGATCACCCGATCGGCGTAGCCCACCAGTTCTTCCAGTTCCGACGAGATAACCAATAACGCCAGGCCGTCCGCGCACAGGGTTTCAATCAGGCGAATGATCTCCGCATGAGCCCCCACATCGATCCCGCGCGTCGGTTCGTCGAGGATCAAGAATTGGGGACGTGTCAGCAGCCAGCGCGACAGCAGCACCTTCTGCTGATTACCGCCGGAGAGAAACTCCACCGGCTGCTCGGCGCTGGGGGTGCGGATCCCAAGCTGGCGAATAAAGCGCTCGGCAATGTCATTTTGCTCTTTGCGCGGGATCGGCCGCAGCCAGCCGCGCTGCGCCTGCAACGCGAGAATGATATTTTCACGGACCGAGGCGGCGGCAATAATACCGTCGGTTTTACGATCCTCAGGGCAAAAACCGATCCCCAGACACGATGCCTGATGCGGCGATCGCAGGGTTTGCGGTTTGCCTTTGATCGTCGCCTGCCCGCTATCGGCAGGGCGAATGCCGAAGATCACCTCGGCGGTTTCGGTGCGCCCGGATCCTAACAGCCCCGCAAGGCCGACAATTTCGCCAGGACGGACGTGGAGATCGAACGGCGCGATGGTGCCTTTTTTGCCGTAGCCTTCAAACGAGGCTACCGGTTTGTCACTCAGCAACGTGCGCCCGGCGCGCTGTAACGCCTGGTGTTCCAGTTCGCGGCCAAGCATCATTTTGACCAGCTCAATCTGCGGCAGCTCGCGGGTTTCCCGGCAGCCGACAAAGCTGCCGTTGCGCAGGACGGTGATCCTGTCGCTGACCGCGTAGACCTGATCGAGGAAGTGGGTGACAAAGATCAAGCTGACGCCCTGGTCGCGCAGTTGGCGCATCAGGGTGAACAGCATTTCCACCTCTTTGGTGTCGAGGCTGGCGGTCGGTTCATCGAGGATCAAAACCTTGGCGGAGAGATCGATAGCCCGACAGATAGCGACAATCTGCTGCATCGCCACCGAAAAACGGTTTAAGGGCTCGCGGACGTCAAGGGAGAAACCGTAGGAAGCCATAAGCGCGGTAGCGCGCTTTTCCATCTCTTTACGCCGCAGGAAGCCAAAGCGTTTGGGTTCGCGGCCAATAAACAGGTTATCCGCCACCGACATATTCGGCAGCAGGTTCACTTCCTGATACACCGTGCCGATCCCCAATTGTTGGGCATGAGCGGTGTTTTTCGGATTGATTTGCTGGCCTTCCAGCCAGATGGTGCCGCTGTTAGCGTGGTAGACGCCGGTCAGGGCTTTAATCAGCGTGGATTTTCCGGCCCCGTTTTCGCCCAAAAGCGCCATGATTTCGCCACGACGCAGGCTAAAATTGACATTATCCAGCGCCTTAACGCCGGGGAAGTACTGGCAGAGTCCCTCGGTACGGAGGATTTCTGGGTTGGTTTCAGTGGTCATTGTGCGCTCCCCCTCACCCTAGCCCTCCCCCCACAGGGGAGAGGGAACAGATTGTGCCCAATACGCTCACCGAACAGCTCCCTCTCCCTTTCAGGGAGAGGGTTGGGGTGAGGGTATCCACCACTCAATAGCCCATATTTTTCTTCTTCTCTAACTCTTCTTTCGCCGTATCCGGCAGGTAGAGCGTCGATTTCGTCAGGGTCACTTTCTCAGGCAGGGTGCCGTCTTTTTTGTATTTTTCCAGCGCATCAAACGCCGGGCCAGCCATGTTTGGCGTCAGTTCAACGCTGGCGTTAGCGTCTCCGGCAATCATCGCTTTGTAGATGTCCGGTACACCGTCAATTGAGCCGGTCAGGATATCTTTGCCTGGCTTCAGCCCCGCTTCTTTGATCGCCTGAATCGCACCGATTACCATGTCGTCGTTGTGCGCGTAAACCATGCAGATGTTCTTGCCGTTGTTTTCGGCTTTGATAAAGCTTTCCATGACCTCTTTACCTTTGCTGCGGGTAAAGTCGCCGGACTGGGAGCGGATGATCTTGATATTGGAGGCTTTAGAGATGGCATCAGCGAAGCCTTTCTTACGGTCAATCGCCACGCTCGCCCCTACCGTACCTTGCAGTTCAACCACGTTACACGGCTTACCGTCGGCGGTTTTAATTAGCCATTCACCGATAAGTTGGCCTTCCAGCACGTTGTTGGCGGTGACGGTGGTCATGTACAGCGATTTGTCCTTCACGTCGATAGAGCGGTCAAGCAGGAATACCGGGATGTTCGCCTCTTTGGCTTCTTTCAGTACCGGTTCCCAGCCTGTCGCTACCACAGGTGCGATAAAGATGGCATCAACGCCCTGGGCAATAAACGAACGTACCGCTTTAAGTTGGTTTTCCTGTTTTTGCTGCCCGTCGGCAATCTTCAGGGTGATGCCGCGTTTTTGGGCTTCCTGCTTAGCGACGTTAGTTTCCGCCGCACGCCAGCCGGATTCAGAGCCGACCTGCGAAAATCCTACCGTTAATGGAGCAGCCATGACCATAGACGACATGGCTGCGGAAACTGCTGTGACAAGGAGTAAGCGCTTCCACATAGAGGTATCCTCATAGGGTTATCGTTGGTTAAATATTCTTCTGCGGAAGAACTATAGACAATGGGCTATGTAACGGAATGAGTTACATCACACTTCAAAAAAGTAAATTATTTGTTAACTAGCGAGATGTGGAAGAGATCAACAAGGAGAAGGGGTCGCGCATCCATTGAGCGCTATCGATTTTGTGCAGAAATGCAGCGAGCCGCCGTCATTTTTTACCGTGATGTAAACGGTTTCATGATTTTATTCAGGATGCGGCTAAGTTTATGGATTTTCCTGCCGTAGGAAGTGGCTGAAAAAGACGGACGCGAAGGCGGGGGGCGTAAAACAGGTCAAGACTTTCGTGGCGAGTTGGCTATAATACCGGGCACTAGTTTGCCATACATTCTAAAGGAAACAGACATGAGCTTACTCAACGTCCCTGCGGGTAAAGATCTGCCGGAAGATATCTACGTTGTCATCGAAATCCCAGCTAACGCAGATCCTATCAAATACGAAGTCGACAAAGAGAGCGGCGCGCTGTTCGTTGACCGTTTCATGTCCACCGCGATGTTCTATCCGTGCAACTACGGCTACATCAACCACACCCTGTCTCTGGACGGTGATCCGGTTGACGTACTGGTCCCAACTCCGTACCCACTGGAGCCAGGTTCAGTTATTCGCTGCCGTCCAGTTGGCGTGCTGAAAATGACCGACGAATCTGGTGAAGATGCGAAACTGGTTGCGGTACCGCACACCAAGCTGAGCAAAGAATACGATCACATCAAAGATGTGAACGACCTGCCAGACCTGCTGAAAGCGCAGATCACCCACTTCTTCGAGCACTACAAAGACCTCGAAGCAGGCAAATGGGTTAAAGTTGACGGTTGGGAAGATGCAGCAGCAGCTAAAGCTGAAATCATCGCTTCCTTCGAGCGCGCGAAGAAATAAGATTTCTTTTCGAGCTTTGCAAGACACCGCCTTCGGGCGGTGTTTTTGTTTGTGCGGATCCCGGCGGCGCTGCGCTTGGCCGGGCTACGGGCGCGGTGAAGAATCTTGCAGTATCAACAATACAAAAAACAACGCCACCCGAAGGTGGCGTTGCCGTATTCAATACTGGTCTTTATCCAACCAGTTGCCGCTTTCTATCAGCTTCATCCCGTCAATTGGGCGCTGATAGACGTACATCCAGGCGCTACCATACGGCGTCTGGATGAGATGACGAGCGTATTCGCCCGCCTTGGTGCGCAGCGCATCCAGTTCGGCCAGCGTCGAGGCGTCTATCCGATAAACCTCACCGTGTACTGTGCCATCACCGGGCACCGCGCCTGGATAGTGGCCCAGGCTGTACAGCTGATAATCGGGAACGCTATGATCGCCCAGCCACAGGGCGTTGGTCATCCAGTGGCTGTTACCTTGTTTGCGCCGTAAACTGCCGTACACAAATATTCGCATTGCTAAAACTCAAACTGATAGAGCAAATCGAGCGCCTGGTCTACGCCAGACACCGCTTCCAGATACAGCTTAGGCATCAGGCGATAGCGTAACGTGAGCGTCGCTAAAGAGTCAAAGATCCCCACACCATATTTCACCTGCAGACCCGGCAATACGTAACCACTGACCACCACCTGGGAGGAATCACCCACCCCTTGTGTATCTAAAGCCAGATTACTTACGCCAAACGTCTCGCCGATTTTACCCACAACTTGACCACTTTGTGCAACCCCCAGACCAATAAGCATTGATGTCATCGCCGCACTGTCACTCTGACCGCTGTCCAGACCTTGTCCTCGAACGAGGTAGGAGAGCGCTTCTTGCTGCGACATGGCCGGGTCAGAGAAGACCTCAGCCTTAGGTTGATCGGCAGTCCCCGTGACGCGAACACCGGCGATTACGTCGTTTTCTGTCGACTCTGGGTTACGAATAGCTTCGATGTTGAGCAGCGGCTGATCAGGCGGGCCGGAGAACAGCAGTTCGCCTTTACGCACGATCAAATCCTGCCCATAGGCGTGGAAGCGACCTTCCGGAATATTAATTTGCCCGTTCAGACCCAGCCCTTGTTTATCCTGCGCGACTTTCAGATCGCCGGTCAGACGTGCTTTCAGGCCAAACGCATCGAGGCGAACGTTGTTGCCAACGTGGATCATCAGGTTGCTGTTGATCGGAATCGATGCCGATTTAACCTCTTTTGGCTGAAGTTGATCGTTTAGCATCACTTCATCTTTAGAGACGCCCACTGCGCTCTCAGGCACTTCCTTCACAACGATACGCGCCCATGGAACATCGACGCTGCCATCAAGCGTGAACAGGCTTGGCGTGGCGTTAAATTCGATATCCGGTGACACATCAAGACGCACCATGGGTGGCACGGTGATACGCACCCGGCTGCCTTTCGCCGCAATACGCGCACGCCAGTTCTCGATCTGCCGCCAGTCCGCGTCGCCATTAAGGCTAATCTGCCCTTGCTGGGTACGGATCTCCCCTTGCAGCGTAGAGCTGGCACCGTTGAAGTTCATGGTTATCTGGCTTGGCTGCATATCGAACGGCATAAAGTTACCGTCAACGTCGATACCGTTAAGCTGCAACTGGCCGAACATCAGCGGGCTTTGTACATCACCGCCCAGCCGCAAGTTCGCGTTAACCTTACCGTCCGCCTTTTCCCCTCGGGAGAAGACAGGATTAATCATCGCCAGCGAGAAGTTACGGATGTTGACGTTACCGCCCAGGTTACGTCGGCCTTGCGGATCGGTGACCTGTACCTGGCCGTCCAGCTGACCGTTATTGGTCAAACGGATAAGCCAGCCCAGCTCGGCGCGATTATTGTGCAGGTCAGCGTTAAGGTTCAGGGTATCAAACGCCACTGGCAGCGGCGCGTTGTTGACTATCTGCGTCACCTTCACGTTGCGCCCAGAAAGCGACACTTTGCCCTGCGGCAGCCCTTCTTTGGTGGTGTCCCAGCTCACATCAGCATTACCGCTGAACACGCCGCTAGCTTGTGTATCTTCCGGCATAAACGGTTTGAGCATCGCCAGGTCAAAACGGTTGAGATTGACGAGAGCACGACCCGCCGCCCCGGCATCAATGGTCTGCGGCACGCACAGTTCGGCATTCGGGTTCACCCAGCAGTGCGGCCCAATACTGATTTTCTGTTCGAGGTTACGATAATCCAGTGCGATATCGCGGTTAATCGACCACGGCCCGACCGGCGTCTGGAAACGGGTATTACTCAGCGCCCCTTTCCAGCGTTCCTCTTTACGATCAAAACTGCCTGACAGCGCCAGCTGACCGGAAACCGGCTCGCCCTGCACCTGCAATTGCAGTGAGTGCTGTTTTTCACTGCCTTTTGCCGACAGATGAACCAGACCGATATTGACGCTCGGCTGCACAATGCGCTCCACGCGCACATCGAGATTACCGGCAATCTGGTCGGTAGATTTCACATCGCCATCGACGCGTACCTGACCAATCGACAGTTCCTGCCAGCGCAGGCCGCGGGCGGTGATATCTGCCAGCAACTGCGGTGCGTCCACGGTGCCGCGGATATGCACCAGGCCTTTAGCGGTACCGCCAAGCCCCGGTAGCATATTATCGAGTTTCGGCGCATCAATATTGGCGTCGAGGTTGAGATCTTTTACCCCCAGCTCGCCCTTAATGTCGGCGGTGTTATTCCCTAAGGCCACGTGCAGCCCCGGAATAGTCCACTGCAAATAGCTGTTGCCACGCAGCGAACCATCGACTTTCACCTTGTTCTGCTTAACGTTACCGGTGATTTTCATCTCCGGAACGTTCATCTGCCAGGTGCCGCCGTAGAGGCTGCCGTTGGTTTTAATCAACCCATCGATTTTCGAAGGCCAATCTGGCGCAACCTTCGCGGTATTAATGCCCCGCAGCGCCAGTTCACCGCGCCAGCTAATCGCCTGCTGCCAGTCGAGTAGCGCGGTCAGCTCTGTTTTACCTTCCAGCGCCGCCACGGTGAGTTTATCCAGGTTCACCTGCCGCTCGTTGCCTTTGGCATCAATCGTAATATCCGCAGGCGGCACGCCCTCGCCCTTCACGCTGGTGCTAAAGGAGAGGGTGTAGTCGGTCATCTTGCCGCCCAGTTTGAGCTTGAGCTTATCGGCCTGGAACTGTTTTTCGCCGGTAAACGGCCAGTACAACTGCTTGCTGTCAATCGCGACATTAAACGGCAAACCCGCCTCCGCCAGCTGCGCCTGCGCACGCAGATTCATGTCTACCTGGCCGGAGAGGTTCACGCCCACTTCCAGCTGTTTGCGCACATCACCGGCAATTTTCAGCTTTATCTTCTCGCCCTTTAGCGGATCGATATTCAGCGTACTGTTAAGGGTCATGTCGACCGGCCAGTCATTCATGAGCTGCGCGGTACCGCTGGCGTTCACCGTCCCCTGGCTGGAATAGATATCCAGCGTGTCGAGCTTCATGTTGCCGTCAATACTGCTCACCTTCAGCAGCATTTTATAGACCGTCAGATCGGTATCGCCGGTGATGCGCAGCTGTTCGCCGCTAAAGGATTGGATATTGAGGTTCAGCGGCAGATGGACATCGGTCATCTCCGGGAGCACCGGTTTAGAGAACAGCTCGGTCAGGGTTTCGCCCAGCGGTTTTTCCTGCGGCTGCGGGTTATTGATCTTCGGTTCAACCACCTCTTTTTGCGCCACGTCCGCCACTTTCGGCAGTGCTATCAAAAGCCCCTGCAACGAGGTTGGCGTCAGCGTCAGGTTTTTCTCCTGCCACTGAAGGCCGCTGCTGAAGTCCATTACGGACACCGTGGTGTCATCAATCTTGATATTAATGTTATTCAGCGCAACCCGGCTTAGAGTGATGGGATACGGTGTGGAAAGATTCAGCGGGCCGCTATCTTCTTCCTCAACCTTCGCGGCAGGCGGCATTTTGCTGCTATCGATAGCCACGTTGATATCACGCAGCGCAATATCGTTGACGCACAGATTACTGTGCCACAGGCAGCTTAGGTTAACCGCCAGGTGGAATTCACCGGCATCCACCGCCACGCCCGGCTGGGTGTAGCGCACTTTTTTCAGCGTCAGATCGCGCCAGCCGCCGGTCACTTGACCGATTTCCAGCCCCGGCACCCAGCGGTTCGCCGCATTAAACAGCAGATGTAATCCCGTCGTGGTGCCTATCAGGAAGCCGACAGCCCCCACCAGCACCACGAGGAAAAGCAAAACACCGAGGCTTATTTTCTTCCATAACGTCATAGTTCAGGCCCCAGACCGATATAAAACTGCAATCCATGTTCATCTTTGTCACCGACCGGAACGGCGAAATCGAGCTTGATTGGCCCAACAGGAGACTGCCAGCGCACGCCGACACCGGCCCCCATTTTCCAGTCGCTTTGGCGGATATCACTCACCGCTTCACCGCCATCAACAAACATCGCGCCCCACCATTTTCCGGTGACGTTGTACTGATATTCCATCGAGCCGGTCGCCAGTTTTGATGCACCAATCAGTTTGCCTTTCGAATCTCTCGGGGCAATGGATTTGTATTTATAGCCACGAATACTGCGGTCGCCACCGGCGAAGAAGCGCAGGTCTGGCGGCACACGATCGAAGTCGCCGGTTTCAATCCAGCCGAGATTACCGCGCATCACAAAACGATGGCTGTCATACAGCGTACGGATCCAGACGTTCTGGGCCTGGAAGACGGAGAAATCAACGTCAGAGCCCCAGGCAGTATTGGAGTAATCAATGGAGTAACGCTGTGAATCGCCCCAGGTCGGCATCAGGCCACCGCGCGAGCGGGTACGGCTGATGGAAACACCAGGATAGAACAGCATGGTGGTATTGGTGACATCGGCCTGAGTAAAGTGGTCGAGGCTCCAGCGCAGGTTAATCGCGCGCTGCCAGCCGCTGGAGAGGTCCCAGAAGCGTGACACGGCAAGCGTCGTGGAGTCGGCTTTGGTATCGTTCAGGTCGGTGCTTTTAAAGCCGCCCTGCACCAGATAATACTGCTCCAGCGGATTTTTCAGCAGCGGCATCTTATAGCTGAAATCAAGCTGTTGTTCCGGTGCTGAGACGCTAAGGCTGGTCGTCAGACTGTGACCGTAAGAGTTCACCCATGGTTTCCTCCATGACCCTTTCACGCGAGGGCCGACATCGGTCGAGTATCCCCCACCGACCTCAACGGTGTTTTCACTGCGCGGCGATACCACGCCATGCAGCGGTAATACTTTGGTTTTGCGAGATTTATCAAACTCAGGTGCGACCACGACAGAATTAAACCACCCCGTCGCGGACAACCGACGGTTCAATTCAGCCAGATCGCTGGACTGGTAATAGTCGCCCTTATGAAACGGCACCAGATGCTGTAAATACTCTTCGCGGATCTGCGAGCCTTCAAAAGTGACGTCGCCAAACCGGTAGCGCTCGCCGCTATCGTAGTCGATATCCCAGAAGGCCTGATGGCGGTCAAGCGAGACGCCAAGCTGGCTCTTTTTAAACTCGCTATCGAAGTAACCTTTACGTAGCGCGACGCTGGTCAGAGAGCCTTTGAAGCTATCGTAATCGCCGTGATCCAGCACCGTACCAATCTTTGGACGGGTTTTGAGCAACTTAAGATAATCACTGTCGTCGCGTGCGCCACCGCGCAGAATCACATCAGTGCCACCAATACGCACCGGCTCACCCGGCGTCACTTTCGCCAGCAGCACCTGGCGACCTTTGGCCGGCGGTGGCTTGAGTTCGAAATCAATCGTCGGTTCGTAATAGCCAAGGGCCTTTAACCCTTCGCGAATAGCATCGTCCACGCGCGCGCGAAAACGACGATCTGGCGTCACTTCGTCACCATCAATCGTCGAAAGCTGCGCCCTGACGTTCTTTTGTAGTTCGCCTGAGAGGCCTTCAACCTGTAGACGGATGTTTGCTGCACTGGCAACACCGCTGGTCAGCAGCAAGCTCACCAAACATAACTGGCGGATTTGTCGCACATTTTCTCCTGAATATCCTTGTTTCCACCCCAAAAAAGGAAACGAAAGTCCGCTCCGCGGTCATGGCTGATTTTGGCCATTTTGCGCACTTACGGCGCACGGCTTATAACACCAATTTAAAAAACCCACTCTTTGTCGGGTTGAAATACAGACAGAGCCCCTAATTATTCTTATGTTTAAATCTAGACGTATTCGGCGTGGTTATTGTGTTAAAAGACGCGCCAGGTTACAACCTTAACGAAAATTACTGTTTCCCGGAGATCAATCCCATGAGTCTAGTTGATAAAAAACACCTTGTATCTCAATCGGATGCGTTATCCGGAAGAAATACACCTATGCCGGTCGCCACGCTCAATGTTGTGACAGAACACTCAATGACGCACGTTCCTGATGGAATGGAGGTCGCGATTTTCGCGATGGGCTGCTTCTGGGGCGTTGAACGTCTCTACTGGCAAATGCCCGGCGTTTACAGTACCGCAGCAGGTTATACCGGCGGATTTACGCCGAATCCAACCTATCGGGAAGTGTGTTCTGGTGAGACCGGGCACGCAGAAGCGGTGCGCGTCGTTTTCGATCCAGCAGTAGTCAGCTACGGCGATTTACTGAAAACGTTCTGGGAAAATCACGACCCGGCGCAGGGTATGCGTCAGGGTAACGACCACGGCACCCAGTACCGTTCGGCCATCTACCCTACGACACCTGAGCAAGAAGTGGAGGCGTACGCCAGTCTGAAGCAATTCCAGGACGCCATGCGCACGGCAGGCGATGAACGCGCGATCACCACCGAAATTGAAGCCGCAAAACCGTTCTATTATGCGGAAGATGAGCACCAGCAGTATCTGCACAAAAATCCGTACGGCTACTGCGGTATCGGCGGGATTGGGGTTTGTCTGCCGCCACAGTTACAGAACTAACCGTCGAGTGCCACGCGCGCCGCATGCCGCGTGGCGTTAGCTACGGACCCGAAATCCATTACATTCCCCTGCAATAAGAGATTGTAAACCGGCGATTGTGGCCGGTTTAGCCGCGTTTGCAGCAAATGCACCGCTTCAATCCCCAAATCGCGGCATGGCACGCGAATACCGGTAATCGGCATCGTCAGGCTGTTTTCCAGATTCCACGTAAAATCAGTGGTGATAATAGAGATGTCTTCCGGTACGCGTAGCCCATAACGCTGCAACACGTTCATCACCCCTTCGGTCATGTTCGTGCTGTTAGGGAAGATAACATCTGGCCACAGCGCACGATCGTGCTCTTTCAGCCACTTATCCAGAGCTCGCTCTGCCTCTTGCGCCGTAAACCACTCAGTGACCAGTAAATCATGCTGAGGGTTGAAGGGAATGTGGTAGTAGCGATAGGCCTCTTTAATGCCATCCAGCCGGGCATACAGCGTTTCCCGACGCAGGCAAGTCATCGTCAGCACGCGCCGATGACCTTGTTCAAAGAGATAGCGCATCGCGGTAAACCCGATGGCCCGGTGGTCGGGCGAGACGCAGTCCAACGCCATATCCCTGTCGATAGAATTAATGAGCACACAGGGTTTATTCAGGGTGCTGGCAAGCTTGAGAATCGTCGGGTCGTCCGTGCCGATGATGACCACGGCGTTGATATTCTTCTGGTTGGCTTTCTCGAGAAATAATTTGACGTCGGCTCGCTGCTCTTCCAGCGCGCAATGGCTTATCCAGACATCGTGCGGCGCACTGGCTTCGGCAATGCCTTTTGTCACCTCCAGATAAAAAGTATCGCCCCGCCCCTGGAATGTCCGTTCCGGCGCAAATACCGCAATACCGTTAATCAACAGCCGCCCATTTGCCAATGAGTCGAGCACCCCGAGCTGGCGAGCGCATTTCACAATCGCCTCACGCGCCTTCTCGCTGGTGTAGGATTTGCCGCTCAGTACCCGGGAAACCGTGCTGATGGAGTAGCCAGTCCGGGCGGCTATTTCATCCATTTTTAGCTTACCTGACATTGTGTGACCTCGCTCGCAATCATCTTTTGCAAATTTTTGCAGATGCAGTGAGCTGATTTTAAAACCCATTTTCAATTTCTCGCCCATATTCCTTTCCCGCCTGCGAGCATTCTCACAAATTCCATTTGTTCGCCTTCACCACCTTGCCTATTTTCAGGCATCAGACATTCCTATCACGTAAGGTGCAACATGGAAAAGGTGCGATTTGGCATTATCGGCGTGGGTAATATCGGGACCGTTCACGCCCGGTACCTGCTGGCGGGGACGGTGAAAGAAGCCTGTCTGACGGCAGTGTGCGACAACAATCTCAATAAACATGTGGCCATTCGCCAGCTTGTCGGCGCAGAGATTGAAATATTCAGCGACGCCGAGGCAATGCTGAAAAGCGGGCTGATTGATGCGGTGATTGTCTCCACGCCGCACTATGACCACCCTGACCTGTCAATGCTGGCCATGCGCCACGGAATCCATACGCTGTGCGAGAAACCGGCGGGCGTTTACACCGCGCAGGTGCGCGAGATGAACGAATTTGCCCGTGGCTGCAACGTGGTGTTCGGCATGATGTTCAACCAGCGCCCGAACCCGCTGTATCAGAAAGTGAAAGATCTGATCGACAGCGGCGAGTTGGGCGAACTGCGCCGTTCAAACTGGATTATCACCAACTGGTATCGCTCACAGAGTTACTACAACTCCGGCGGCTGGCGCGCGACGTGGAAAGGCGAAGGCGGCGGCGTGCTCTTAAACCAGGACCCGCATCAACTCGACCTGTGGCAGTGGCTGGTCGGCATGCCGGTGCGGATGCGCGCCTTCTGCCAGGAAGGTAAGCATCGCCAGATTGAAGTGGAAAACGAAGTTACCGCTTACGCCGAATACGCCAATGGCGCAACCGGGGTGTTTATCACCACTACCGCCGAAGCGCCGGGCACCAATCGCCTGGAGATCGCAGGCGATCGCGGCAAAGTGGTGGTCGAGGACGGCAAGCTGCGCTTCTGGCGGCTACGGGAATCTGAAACCGAATTCAACGCCCGCTGGCAAAACGGCTTTGGCGAACCGGAGTGCTGGGAAGTCACTCTGCCGGTGGCCCCGGAATCCAGTGAACACTACGTGGTCACCGCCAACTTTGCCGCCGCCGTGCTGCACGGTACGCCGCTTATCGCCCCCGGCACCGACGGTATTCACGGTCTGACGCTCTCTAACGCCATGCACTTGTCCACCTGGACCGACGGCTGGGTTGACCTGCCGTTTGACGAGGCGCTGTTTAAAAAATTACTCGACGAACGCATCGCGCGCTCGGTGGATAAGCAGGTTGAAAGCAAGACCCTGGATGCCTCCGGCACCTGGTAAACCGCAGCAGGAGAGACGTATGTTACGCATTGCCATCGTGGGAACCGGGAATATTTCCCATAACCATATTCAGGGATATCAGGAGTTTGCCGATCGCTGCCAGATTGTGGCGTTAGTCGATATCTATCCCGAAAAAGCACTAGAGAAAAAAGAGCGCTACGGACTCACGCAAGCGACGGTATTCAGCAGCCATCAGGCGATGCTGGCGTCGGGTATTGAGGTCGATATCGTTGACGTTTGTACTCCGCCGTATGTACATGCAGAAATCAGCGTCGATGCCCTTAACGCCGGGAAGCACGTGCTGTGCGAAAAACCGATGGCGGCATCGCTTGAAGAGTGCGATGCGATGATCGCCGCCCAGCGCGCCAGCGGCAAAATTCTCTCGATTATTGCCCAGAACCGCTTTACCGATGCCTTCTGGCGGTTGAAGCAGGTTGTCGACTCCGACGAGCTGGGAAAAATTTGTCACGCACAGGTGGATTCGTTCTGGTGGCGCGGCCACTGCTATTACGACCTGTGGTGGCGAGGTACGTGGGAAAAAGAAGGCGGCGGCTGCACCCTCAACCATGCGGTTCACCATATCGATGCCATTCAATGGATGCTCGGCTTCCCGACTGAAGTGGTGGCGATGATGACCAACGTTGCTCACGACAACGCCGAAGTGGAAGACCTCTCAGCCGCAATTTTCCGCTATAGCAGCGGCGCGCTAACACAGTTGACCGCCTCGGTGGTGCATCACGGCGAAGATCAGAAGATCGTCATTCAAGGCGATAAAGCACGGATTTCCGCGCCGTGGGACATGTGGGCCAGCGTTTCCGCCGATAACGGCTTCCCGCAAGAACAGCATGATGATGAACGCGAGGCGCGGCTGGACGCCCTATTCCGCAATACGCCGAAGCTGAAATATACCCTGCATACCGGGCAGATTAACGATCTGCTTAACGCGGTTGAACAGCACGGCGCACCGCTGATTGACGGTGTGCAGGGCAAACGCTCGCTGGAGCTTATCACCGCTATTTATCAATCCTCGATTACCGGACGGGTGGTTACCCTGCCCGTCAATCCTGATGAGCCCTGGTATAAAACCGGTGGCCTGGTTTCCCTCGCCCCACACTTCTACGAGAAGGCCGCCTCGGTGGAAAACTTCAGTGAAGTTGGCGCAATCCCGTTGGGCAAAGATTTGGACAAAGGAGCATAAACATGAGCATTAAAGACGGTATGAACTACGCCCCAGTGGGCAAACCACAGCCGGTTGTCGGCGCGGGTGAGTTTGTTATTGCCGCCGCCGCACTCGACCACGGCCATATTTACGGGATGTGTAACGGCCTGATTGAAGCCGGTGCCACGCTGAAATGGGTTTATGATCCTGACCCGGCGAAGGTCGATAAATTCGTGCAGCAGTACCCGCAGGTACAGGTTGCACCAACGCTGGAAACCATCCTCAACGACGAGAGCGTGCAATTGGTGGCCGGTGCCGCTATTCCGTCCGAGCGTTGCGCACTGGGGCTGAAGGTGATGGACGCAGGTAAAGACTATTTCACCGACAAAGCACCGTTAACCACCCTGGCACAGCTGGACGCCGCCAAACGTAAGGTCGCAGAAACCGGGCGCAAATACGCGGTCTACTACAGCGAGCGCCTGCACGTTGAAAGCGCGGTGTTTGCCGGGCAGTTAGTGCAACAGGGCGCGATTGGCCGCGTGATGCAAACGCTGGGCGTCGGCCCGCACCGTGAAGGCGAAGGTCGCCCGGACTGGTTCTACGCGAAGGAATTTTTCGGCGGCATCCTGTGCGATATCGGCAGCCACCAGATTGAACAGTTCCTGTTCTACACCGGCAACAGCGACGCTCACGTGGTAGCAAGCCAGGTACGTAACGTGAATCACCCGCAGTATCCGCAGTTCGAAGATTTTGGCGACGCGATGCTAGCAGGAGACAACGGCGCAACCGGCTACTTCCGCTGCGACTGGTTCACACCTGATGGCCTTTCCAGCTGGGGCGACGGTCGCCTGACGCTTTTAGGCACCGACGGCTATATCGAAATCCGTAAATACGTCGATATCACCCGCGGCGAGCAGGACGTGGTTTATCTGGTCAACAAAGAGGGTGAGTTCCGCTATCCGGTTGCCGGACAGGTGGGCTTCCCGTACTTCGGCCAACTGATTCTGGACTGCCTGAATCGCACGGAAAACGCGATGACCCAGGAACACACCTTTAAAGCCGCCGAGCTGTGCGTGAAAGCGCAAATGCTGGCGAACGCCGTGGCGTAACGGGAGGCGGTGATGAAAACACGTCATGTGGCGATTATCGGCGGCGGGGCTATCCATACCTGTCATGTGGAAGCCCTGCGCCAGCTCCCTAATGTGGCCTTACGTGCCCTTGTCGATATCGACGGGGATAAGGGAAGCCAGCTGGCGGCGAGCTACGGCTGCCAGTTTTACCTGGATTACCGCGAGATGCTGCGCGATGACGCCATTGACGTGGTACACATCTGCACGCCGCACTTCCTGCATAAGCCAATGATCCTGGCAGCGCTGGCGGCGGGGAAACAGGTGTTCTGCGAGAAACCGATGGTCATGAATCCGCAAGAGGTGGCGGAGATTCAGGCCGCTGCCACGGTGGCCCAGCGCCACGTCGGGATCTGTTATCAAAACCGCCTTAACCCAACCAGCCGTGCTATCCAGCGCTGTATTGAGGAAGGATCGCTTGGTGCCATGCGCGCGATTAAAGCCGTGCTCACCTGGTCGCGTGCCGGGCGCTATTACAGCGCCAGTTCGTGGCGGGGCAGTTTCGCCACCGAAGGCGGCAGCTTGCTGATTAATCAGGCCATTCATACGCTGGATTTGATGCAGTGGTTTGGCGAAGGCGTCAGCCGCTTAAAAGGGGTGGTCGACAGCACGTTGCTGGCAGATGAGATCGAGACCGAAGATAGCGCGATGGCGACGATGTGCTTTAACAACGGCGCGCGCGGGCTATTTTACGCCAGCAACTGTCATGCCAGCGACTCACCGCTGCTGCTGGAGTTGGAATTCGAGCACGGGATGCTGCGTCTTGCGGACAACGTGCTGTGGCAAATCCGTGGCGATGAGCATACCAGGCTTGCCAGCGACGCGTCCCCGGATGGGGTGGGCAAAAGCTATTGGGGCATCGGCCATCAGCAGGCTATTCACCATTTTTATCAAGGACTCGATAATAATACTACCGTGAATTATTGCGGTATCCATGAAGCGGCAAAATCATTACAGATAGTTAATGCCATTTACCAATCGTCACTATTGAGGAAGTGGGTGAATATAATAGAGTGATCGTCATCCACTATTTCCTGCTGTCAATAATATAAGGTGCAGAGCTGACTCTGCACTGAAACACCCTACCAGTACAGGAATAATAATATTATGGTAAAACCAACCGAACGCCGCGTTGGCTATGGCATCGCTATAGGCTACGGGGTAACCGATCTTTTTGGCGGCGGCGCCTTTGCCGTTATAGGAACATGGCTTTTATTTTTTTACACCACCTATTGTGGTTTAACCGTATTAGAAGCCGGGTCAATATTTGCTATCGCACGTATTATTGATGCGATATTAAGTCCGGTGATGGGCTACATCACCGATAACTTTGGTAACACCTGGCTTGGGCGTAAGTTTGGCCGACGCCGCTTCTTCTTGTTGATAAGCTCACCGCTGATGTTCCTCTACGCGCTGGTGTGGGTTACCGACATGAATTACTGGTACTACCTGGGAACCTATCTGTCGATTGAGCTGCTGTCCGCCATGGTGCTGGTGCCGTGGGAAACGCTGGCCGCAGAGATGACCAACCGTTTTAGCGAACGTACCAGGTTGTCCGGCGTTCGTATGATGTGCTCGGCGCTTGGCGGTTTTCTGGCGGTCTCCGTGCCCGGTATCATTATGCAATATACCGGTAAGGATAACTCACTAACCTACACGCTCACCGGCATGGTCTTTGCCGTTATTTACTGTGTCGCGGTATTTACCACCTGGGCCTGCACTTGGGAAGCCAAAGATGTTCGTGAAGAATATGAATTCCAACCGGATAATCAACGCAGCAGCGGTCTTTTAAACCATTTAAAATATCTGGTGCTCGATCTTATTTCTTCATTCAAGATAAAAATATTTCGTCAGCATATTCTGATTTATATCTGCTCATTTACCGCCATGGATGTGTTTGGGTCAGTATTTGCTTATTACGTGGTGTACGCGTTACATCATGATACTGATATGGTTTCCGGCTTATTAAGCATTGCCGCCTTTGTTTCAATTCCCGGCACCTTCGGTTTTATGATGTTAATGAATAAGTTTAATCTCACACCATCGGGCGCACTGAGGCTCTCATACGGCAGTATTTTTGTGGTGCTGGCATTCCTGTTTATCGCTTATATCGGCAACTTGCAGGTACCCACGCTGCTGTTCTCCGCCATCTTTGTCCTGTTAGGGCTGGCAAAAGCCGGGCTTTACTACATTCCATGGAACATCTACAGCTTTATCCCGGATGTCGATGAGATCGTGACCCGCCAACGCCGCGAAGGCATTTTTGCCGGTGTGATGGTGTTAACGCGAAAAAGCACCGTGGCGCTGGCAATCATGCTGATTGGTATCGTGCTGGAAGAAAGTGGCTTTGTGAAAGGTGGCGGTTCTCAGCCTGCTAGCGCCCTTCACGCGATCATCGGCCTGATGGTATTTGCCACCGCAGCGCTGCTGGCGGTGAGCTTCTACATGACTTACCGCTTCAAGCTTACGCAGAAAACACACAACCTGCTGGTGAAGGAAGTCGCGCGCCGTAAGCTTGGGGGTAATTCGGAAGACTGCGATCAGGAGACTCGCGAGGTGATTCTGGCGCTGACGGGCTACCCTTATGATAAGGTTTGGGATGCGGTGCCAAATGGCAATGCTAAAACCAAGCCGCTGGTGACAAACGGTTAACCTCTGGCAGCTTTACAGTCCCTTACGCTATACTAGCTTCTGAAAATGCCGGCCCATCTTCTTCGGGCCGGTTTTCAATATGTATTTCACACAGATTTATCAACTTCCCCTTCCGAGGATCTGGCCAGACGGGCCGGATAAGATATGTTAAACAGTATACTCATCATACTTTGTCTGATCGCAGTAAGTGCGTTCTTCTCAATCTCTGAGATTTCACTTGCCGCATCGCGCAAAATTAAACTGAAACTGCTTGCCGATGAAGGCAACATCAACGCCCAACGTGTTCTAAAAATGCAGGAAAACCCCGGGATGTTTTTCACCGTGGTGCAAATTGGCCTGAATGCCGTTGCCATCCTCGGTGGTATCGTCGGTGATGCCGCATTTTCTCCTGTATTTAACTCTCTGTTTTCCCAATACGTGTCTGCGGAACTCTCCGAACAGTTGAGCTTTATTCTCTCCTTCTCGCTGGTTACCGGTCTGTTTATCCTGTTTGCAGACTTAACCCCGAAACGCATCGGTATGGTTGCGCCTGAAGTTGTGGCACTGCGCATCATCAACCCGATGCGCTTCTGCTTGTTCATCTTCCGTCCGCTGGTCTGGTTCTTTAACGGCATGGCCAATATCATCTTCCGTATCTTCAAGCTGCCGATGGTACGTAAAGACGATCTGACCTCTGATGATATTTATGCGGTCTTCGAAGCCGGTGCGCTGTCTGGCGTGCTGCGTAAGCAGGAACATGAGCTGATTGAAAACGTGTTCGAACTGGAATCCCGTACCGTACCGTCATCCATGACGCCGCGTGAGAATGTGATCTGGTTCGATCTGCACGAAGACGAGCAGAGCCTGAAAAATAAAGTCGCTGAACACCCGCACTCTAAGTTCCTGGTGTGTAATGAAGATATCGACCATGTCATTGGCTACGTTGACTCAAAAGACCTGCTGAACCGCGTGCTGGCAAACCAAAGTATGGCGCTGAACAGTGGCGTGCAAATTCGCAATACGCTGATTGTGCCGGACACACTGACATTGTCTGAAGCGCTGGAAAGCTTCAAAGCGGCCGGTGAAGACTTCGCTATCATCATGAACGAATATGCGTTAGTGGTGGGGATCATCACCCTTAACGACGTGATGACCACGCTGATGGGCGACCTGGTTGGTCAGGGGCTGGAAGAGCAGATTGTCGCGCGAGATGAAAACTCATGGCTAATTGACGGCGGTACGCCGATTGATGACGTCATGCGCGTGCTGGATATCGATGATTTCCCGCAGTCAGACAACTACGAAACCATCGGCGGCTTTATGATGTTTATGCTGCGTAAGATCCCGAAACGCACCGACTCGGTGAAGTTCTCCGGCTATAAGTTTGAGGTGGTAGATATTGATAACTATCGCATCGATCAGCTTCTGGTGACGCGTATCGACAACAAACCAACGGTACTGGTACCGAAGCAGGCAGACATGATGGAAAGCGAGCAAAACAACGCGTAAGCCCTTTTCCACAGGCCAGAAACATCAACGGCTCCCATTGGGAGCCGTTTTCAATTCTACCGCATTAAGCTTTCAGGTTACGCCATCTCAGTTTGCAGACGTAACACCTGGCGGTTCACTTCAGACATCACAGATAGGTGCTGCTTGTCTTTAATTTTAGGGAGAACAATTTTCCCTTTATCAAATTCAAAAGCGCCAACGTCCTTGATATACAACCGTCCACGGAACAGGGTCTTCACATACTTAGCTACCTGAAACGGGTTGTAGCGTTGGAAAATTTTCATTCTAATCTCCTGCGAGTACTACGCCCTAGTTGATCCACATTTGGCTCAACGCTCCGGGGCGCAAAGTTAAATACTCGTTAACTATAGTCCATAAAAACTAAGGGCCTCCATCATAGGGGGCCTTATTTACCAATTTATTACAATAATTCAGAACTTTCTTTTCAGACATACGACGAAGACAGTATAAGTCTTCGTTTTTATACAATTGTGTGCGTTCCCCCACAAACTGGCACCGTCTTTGCGGGAAAAGTCCATAAATCGCACTTATGATTAAAACTATCGACCAAGTGGTCGGATCACCTGCATAAAAAAAGGAAAAACCATGACTCTACGTACGCTTCTCGCGGTTTCATGCCTGTTAATGCCGTTAATGGCCTCCGCACATAACTTCACAACCGGGCAACGCGTTGCACCCATCGGCGTGGCGGATCGGGGCGAATTGATTCTCGATAGTGATAAGTTTAGCTACAAAAACTGGAATAGCGCGATGCTGCCTGGAAAAGTGCGGGTGGTGCAACATATTGCCGGACGCTCGTCGGCAAAAGAGAAAAATGCGGGGCTAATTGAAGCCATTAAGTCCGCCAAACTGCCTCATGACCGCTACCAGACCACTACCATTGTTAACACCGATGATGCCATTCCAGGCTCAGCGATGTTTGTCCGCAGCAGCCTTGAGAGCAATAAAAAGCTCTATCCATGGTCGCAGTTTGTGGTCGACAGCGATGGCGTGGTGCGTAAAGCCTGGCAGCTTGATGAGGAAAGTTCTGCCATCGTAGTGCTGGATAAAGACGGCAAGATACAGTGGGCAAAAGATGGCGCGCTGACGACGGCGGAAGTGCAGCAGGTGATTGCCCTGCTGCATAAGCTGCTGAATTAAAAAATAGAGACGCGGAAGCCGGGGTTTAAGAACGACTCACGCGGGGTGTAATCCAGCGTTTTGCCTTGCCAGTCGTTCACGTGGGCCCCGGCGGCAGCGGCTACCGCATGTCCCGCCGCGGTATCCCAGATATTGGTTGGCCCGAAGCGTGGGTACAGCTGCGCTTCGCCTTCCGCGACCAGACAGAATTTCAGTGACGATCCGATAGATGCCGTCTGGTGCTCGCCCAATTGCTGTAAGTACTCTTTCAGCTCATCATCGTTCGCATAATGGGAACGACTGACCACCACTCTCGGCGGGTTCGCATCACGTACCTGAATTTGCCGACTCACGCCGCCCTCTTCCTTCCATGCTTTGCCGTTAGCCGCGCTGTACATCACTTTCAACACCGGCGCATACACCACGCCCAGCACCGCTTTGCCATTTTCTATCAACGCAATATTCACGGTGAACTCGCCGTTACGTTTGATGAACTCTTTGGTGCCGTCCAGTGGGTCGACCAGCCAATAACGCTGCCAGTGCTGGCGAACATCCCAGCCAGGAGGGTCTTCTTCAGACAAAATTGGGATATCCGGCGTCATTGCCTTCAGGCCGTTAACAATCACATAGTGGGCCGCGATATCGGCCGCTGTGACCGGGGAATCATCTTTCTTGCTGGTCACGTCTAACGGCTGCTTACCCTCATACACCTGCATGATGGCATCACCCGCGTCACGCGCAAGTTGACTGACTTGTTCTAACATTCTCCACCTCGTTGAGATTACAGTGGCGTTAACTTATTGTTTTATTTATATCGCATTGCCGTTAATTCCGCTATTGCCATCATCGTTCCACAGACTGTGAACCGCTGCCGATTTCCCGTCATGATTTTCTGGCATGATTCACATCTTCATAAGTAACAGAAAACAAATACATTTAAATCTGTGTCTTAGATCTATAAAAGGATGCCTCTGATGATCAAGTTTAGCGCAACGCTGCTGGCTACGCTGATAGCAGCCAGCGTAAATGCCGCGACGGTGGACCTCCGCATAATGGAAACCACCGATCTGCATAGCAATATGATGGATTTTGATTACTACAAAGATACCGCTACCGAGAAATTCGGCCTGGTGCGCACGGCAAGCCTGATTAACGCCGCACGTGACGAGGTGAAGAACAGTGTGCTGGTCGATAATGGCGATGTGATTCAGGGCAGCCCGCTTGGCGATTATATGGCGGCGAAAGGCCTCAAGCAGGGTGATATTCACCCGGTCTACAAAGCGATGAACCTGCTCGACTATGCGGTAGGCAACCTCGGCAACCACGAATTTAACTATGGGCTAGACTATCTGCATAAAGCGCTGGCAGGAGCGAAATTCCCGTACGTTAACGCCAATATCATCGACGTTAAGACTAAAAAGCCGCTATTTACCCCTTATCTGATTAAAGAGACCGATGTCGTCGATAAAGACGGTAACAAGCATACCCTGAAAATCGGCTATATCGGCTTTGTGCCTCCGCAGATTATGACGTGGGATAAAGCGAATCTGAGCGGTAAAGTCACGGTCAACGACATCACCGAAACGGCGCGTAAATATGTGCCGGAGATGCGCGCCAACGGCGCAGACGTGGTTGTCGTGATAGCCCACTCTGGCCTTTCCGCCGACCCGTATCAGGCGATGGCCGAAAACTCGGTCTACTACTTAAGCCAGGTGCCTGGCGTTAACGCCATTATGTTTGGTCACGCCCACGCGGTGTTCCCGGGCAAGGATTTTGCCAATATTAAAGGCGTGGATATCGCCAAAGGTACGCTCAACGGTATTCCCGCCGTGATGCCGGGGATGTGGGGCGATCACTTAGGGGTGGTCGATCTGGTGCTGAACAACGACAGCGGCAAATGGCAGGTCACTAACGCCGAGGCACAGGCGCGACCAATTTATGATGCGGCAGCGAAAAAATCACTGGCGGCGGAAGACAGTAAACTGGTTGCGGCGCTGAAGACCGACCACGATGCCACACGTGAGTTCGTCAGCAAGCCTATCGGTAAATCTTCCGACAACATGTACAGCTTCCTGTCGCTGGTACAGGACGACCCGACCGTACAGGTAGTCAACATGGCGCAGAAAGCCTACGTTGAGCACTACATTCAGGGCGATCCGGATTTAGCAAAACTGCCGGTACTCTCTGCCGCCGCGCCGTTTAAAGCCGGTGGTCGTAAGAACGATCCTGCAAGCTTTGTTGAAGTGGAAAAAGGTCAGCTCACCTTCCGTAACGCCGCCGACCTCTATCTCTACCCGAACACACTGGTGGTGGTGAAAGCCAGCGGTAAAGAGGTGAAAGAGTGGCTGGAATGTTCCGCCGGGCAGTTTAATCAGATTGATCCGCACAGCACTAAACCGCAGGGGCTGATTAACTGGGATGACTTCCGCACCTATAACTTCGACGTTATAGACGGCGTGAATTATCAGGTGGATATCACTCAGCCAGCGCGCTACGACGGCGAATGCCAGAGCGTTAACCCAAAAGCGGAGCGCATTAAAAATCTGACCTTTAACGGTAAGCCAATCGACCCGAACGCGACCTTCCTCGTCGCCACCAATAACTACCGCGCCTACGGTGGCAAGTTCGCAGGCACCGGCGACAGTCATATCGCTTTCGCCTCGCCGGACGAGAACCGCTCCGTGCTGGCGGCATGGATAAGCGCCGAGTCGAAGAAAGCCGGTGAGATTCATCCGGCAGCTGATAACAACTGGCGTCTGGCGCCGATCCACAGCGACACGAAGCTGGATATTCGCTTTGAAACCTCGCCTTCAGAGAAAGCGGCGACGTTTATTAAAGAGAAAGCCCAGTATCCGATGAAGCAGGTGGCGACTGATGAGATTGGTTTTGCGATTTATCAGGTGGATTTGAGTCAGTAACATTTTGCGGGGTTCCCGGCGGCGCTGCGCTTGACCGGGCTACGTAAGTGCATATTTGTAGCCCGGTCGAGGCGTTTACGCCGACACCGGGGTTTTCTGCGCCATCACAACCGGCAAATTCACTTCAATCCAGTCCGCCAGCGCGGCAACTTTCTCACTCACCGCCTCCCCCATCGGGGTCAGACTATACTCAACGTGCGGCGGTACAACCGGGTAAGAGATGCGATTGATAAAGCCATCTTGCTCCAGCGCCTGTAACGACTGGGCGAGCATTTTTTCGCTCACCCCCCCCATCTTGCGGCGCAGGTCGCTAAAACGGTGTGTGCCTTCACGCAGCGCCACCAAAATCAGTACGCCCCAACGGCTGGTCACGTGTTTGAGTACGTCACGCGAGGGGCAGCTTTCGGCGAACAAATTGCCGTTACGTAGCTTTTGCGTCAGCGTCGGATTTATTTCTTTCATACTTACCTTTTTGTACGTACTTACTAAAAGTTAGTTATGGTGTTAGCTTACCACAACACCATACGAACACGAAGGAGAACACCCATGATTGCGATTACAGGCGCCACCGGCCAACTTGGTCAACTCGTTCTTGATGACCTGCTAAACACCACCGCGGCACAGCAATTGGCGGCGATAGTGCGTAACCCAGCAAAGGCGCAAGCACTTAGCCAAAAAGGCGTGGCGGTTCGTCAGGCCGATTACAATGATGAAGCTGCACTCACTGCTGCATTACAAGGCGTTGATAAACTCCTGATCATCTCTTCGAGCGAAGTGGGTCAGCGTGCGCCGCAGCACCGCAATATCATCAATGCCGCCAAAGCGGCGGGCGTGAAATTTATCGCCTACACCAGCCTGCTGCATGCGGATAAATCTCCGCTGGGCCTGGCGGATGAGCATATTACTACCGAAAAAATGCTGGCCGATTCCGGCATTCCTTACGCACTGCTGCGTAACGGCTGGTATACCGAAAACTATCTGGCAAGCGCACCACCGGCTCTGGAACACGGCGTGTTTATCGGCGCTGCCGGTGAGGGTAAAATCGCCTCGGCAACCCGCGCCGACTACGCAGCTGCGGCTGCGCGTGTGATAAGCGAAGAGGGTCATGCTGGGAAAGTCTACGAACTGGCGGGCGATCATGGCTGGACGCTCTCCGAACTTGCCGCTGAACTGTCGAAACAGAGTGGTAAAAACGTGGTTTATCAGAACCTGAGCCAGGCGGATTTCGCCGCTGCGCTGAAGAGCGTTGGCCTGCCGGAAGGGTTAGCGGATATGCTGGCTGACTCCGACGTTGGCGCATCAAAAGGCGGGCTGTTCGATGACACTCATACGCTCAGTAAACTGATTGGCCGCCCAACCACGTCGCTTGCCGACAGCGTCAAAAGCATCCTGTAAGCGTTAAAAAACGGTTAAATGTGGTAGCGCCCCTGCGGGTCATCTCTGATAATAAAGAGAGGCCTCGGGGGAAATATCACGTGCAGGGTGTACCAGAACAGTTCAGCGATGAGAAAGACAGCGCGCGCTTTCGCCATCTGGCGCAGGTGCCGGGCGTTGAGCTGTATCACGCGCATATCTCGCGCTATGCCTTCGAACCTCATACCCATGAAGCGTTTGGTATTGGCGTCATTGAAGCCGGTGCCGAGCGCTTTCGCTATCGCGGCAGCCAGTACGTCGCCCCCGTCCACTCCGTTGTCACCATGAATCCGGATGAGCTGCATACCGGTGAGGCCGAAACCGCCGACGGCTGGCGCTACCGGATGATTTATCTGGAGCCTGACCTGCTCGAAGACGTCACCGGTATCCGCCACTGGTGGTTTGCCGATGTGACTCGCCATGATCCACAGCGTTCACAGATGATTGGCCGCCAGATCCACGCGCTCTGGCATACCGACGATCCTCTGGCACAGAAAGGTCTGTTGTTAGATATGATCGACACCTTCCAGCCGCTGGCACGCCATGCGCCGGTGTTAGCCGAGGCCAAACATCGTTTTTCCCGCGTGCGCGAATACCTTTACGACAACTATATGCACCCCATCACCCTTGATGAGCTGGCGAACGTCGCCGCCCTCAGCCCGTGGCATTTTCAGCGTCAGTTCAAAGTCCATTTCCACGTGACGCCCCATCAAATGTTGATGGCCGTCCGCCTGTGGCGGGCAAAAGAGTTTCTCACTCACGGGATGCCTGCGGCCGAAGTCGCAGCCGCCACCGGGCTGACCGACCAATCTCACCTGACTCGCGCCTTTACCCAACGCTACGGTATTACTCCGGTGCGCTATCAAAAACAGGTCGCCCGTCGCTAATCAGCAATCTCATACAATACTCAATAGCTTTCCCTTCCTACACTTGGCGCATGATAAATAGATCAGGATGTCATGATGATTAGCGGTGTGCTGTACGCTCTATTAGCGGGGTTAATGTGGGGGCTGATTTTTGTCGGGCCGCTTATCGTGCCGGAATACCCGGCGGTGTTGCAGTCTATGGGACGTTATCTGGCGCTGGGGCTGATTGCCCTGCCGCTGGCATGGCTGGGGCGTCAACGTTTACGTCAGCTCTCGCGGCAGGATTGGTGGACGGCGCTGGCACTGACGATGGTCGGTAACGTTATCTATTATTTTTTCCTTGCCAGCGCTATTCAGCGTACCGGCGCGCCGGTCTCGACGATGATTATTGCCACCCTGCCGGTGGTGATCCCCATTTTCGCTAACCTGCTTTACAGCCAGCGCGACGGCAAGCTTTCCTGGCTTCGGCTGATGCCCGCGCTGGTGCTGATTGGCATCGGGCTAATGTGCGTTAACGTGGCAGAGCTTCGTCAGGGGTTGCCTGATTTCAGCGGCTGGCGTTACGGCTCGGGCATCGTACTGGCCTCCGTATCAGTGGTGTGCTGGGCATGGTATGCGCTGCGTAACGCCCGATGGCTGCGTGAGAACCCGGACAAACCACCGCTGATGTGGGCCACCGCGCAGGCGCTGGTGACATTACCCGTTTCCGTGCTCGGCTACGGTGCGGCCTGTCTGTGGCTGCATGTGCAGACACCCGATTTCGCACTGCCTTTCGGCCCGCGCCCGGCGATGTTTATTGGATTGATGGTGGCAATTGCCGTGCTGTGTTCATGGGTAGGCGCGCTGTGCTGGAACGTGGCTAGCCAGCGGCTGCCGACGGTAATTTTAGGGCCGTTGATTGTCTTTGAAACGCTGGCGGGGTTGCTGTACACCTTCTTATTACGCCAGCAGATGCCACCAATGTTGACGCTGAGTGGGATTGCGCTGCTGGTGATAGGCGTGGTGATTGCGGTGCGGTCTAAACCGCAGAAACCGGCGGTGGTGCCGGTATGAGGCTCAGTGCCTGTGTTGCCTGGTGGCGCTGCGCTTATCAGGCCTACAAGGTCTGCACGATAAATGTAGACCGGATAAGGCGTTTACGCCGCCATCCGGCAATCAAAGACCGGCGGAAATGCCGGTCTTTGAAGCACAAGGCTTAGAAGGTTTCCCAGTTCGCTTCATTCATCGACGCGGTTTTCGCCGTTGGCACAATAGCCTTCTTCACCGGCGCTTTTTGCAGCTGCTGCTGGCGCGTGATTTTAAACACCGCCACCGTTTCATTCAGTCGGGCAGCCTGCTCTTCCAGCGCGGCGGCGGCCGTTGCCGACTCTTCCACCAGCGAGGCGTTCTGCTGCGTAACGCGATCCATCTCAGCGACCGCCTGCCCAACCTGGTCGATCCCACGGCTTTGCTCGTCAGAAGCGGAGGCGATTTCACCCATAATATCGCTCACACGGGTGACCGCATTGACGATTTCCGCCATCGTCGCTCCGGCTTCGTGAACCAACGCGGAACCGGCGCTAACGCGATTGCCAGAATCATCAATCAACCCTTTGATCTCTTTTGCTGCCTGTGCGCTGCGCTGCGCCAGGGTGCGAACTTCCCCGGCGACCACCGCAAAACCACGCCCCTGTTCACCGGCACGGGCGGCTTCTACCGCGGCATTCAGCGCCAGAATGTTAGTCTGGAAGGCAATGCCATCAATCACGTTGGTGATCTGCGCAATCTTGCTGGAACTGGCGGCAATTTCATCCATAGTCCGCACGACTCCATCCACCACATTCCCGCCCTTCTGCGCCGTCGCCGACGCATTATGCGCCAGTTGGGTCGCCTGGCGAGCGTTGTCGGCGTTTTGCTTAACGGTAGCGGTTAACTGCTCCATGCTAGCGGCCGTTTCTTCCAGCGATGCCGCCTGCTGCTCGGTACGCGATGAAAGATCGTTGCTGCCCGCCGAGATTTCGCCCGCACCGGTGTAGATGGTGTCCGCACCCTCGCGCACCACACCGACGGTGTTCGCCAGTGACTGCTGCATCTCGTTGACGTTGCGCGCCAGCAGCGCCATTTCGTTGCTGCCTTCAGTATTGATGTTGTTGGTCAGGTCACCTTCAGCGATATGGCGGATATGCGCCATCACTAAATGCAGCGGCTTTAACAGCACACGCTGCATGGCTACCCAGCTCATGATGATGACGGCAACGACCATCAGCATGATCACCGCCAGCGTCCACAGAATACGCGTGTAGTCGCTCTCATTTTGCTGGATACCGGCATTGGTTAATGACGCCTGCGCCGCACGCCAGTCCTGGTAAACCGCCTGCATAGCCTGCTGTTTCTGTTCGGCGTTCTGTTTAAACATCTCGTCCAGCTTGCCTTCCGCCAGCAGTTCGTTCATGCGGGCGAGCGTTGCCGAGTAAATACCGTACTGCTTCTCAAGATTGTCTGACAGGTGCTCATCTAACCCCGGTGTTTCAGGCAGCGCGTAGTATTTGTCGTAATGACGTTTTGCCTCGGCCAGCAGATTATTGGCAGTATCCACCAGCGTTTTCAATTCACCGCCGTTGATACTACTCGCCATGCTACCTTGCAGACGCAGCATGCCACGGTTAAGAGTGACGCGCGCCTGGTTGAGGCTTATCCACGCATCGGTAAACTCCGCCACGTTCTGGCTGGAGAGCTGTGAAACGGTAAAGTTCTGCTTATCATTGTTGAGCGCACGCACGAATACGCCCGCTGAGATAAGCTGCATTGCGCCCAGCGCAAGCAACACGATAATCAATACGGTGATGACTTTTATTCTTTTAAACATCATTTGCCTTTCTAGTGCAGGTGATCTGAAGTCTCACTATCGGCAGTATGGCGGGGTTATTTAATCGATTCAGGTCTTACCAGAACCATTCTTAATAAGATTCAGCACCTTAAACATAAATAAATTTTTGTGACAGTCGTCACTTAAATCCGCTCCCTCTAAAGGGGTATATCTTTATTTAAAGATGCATTTAAAATACAACTTATACTATTGATGACGAGGTAACTGCTATGGCCTTCCGCGACCAACCCTTAGGCGAGCTTGCGCTCTCCATTCCACGCGCATCCGCGCTGTTCCGTAAATACGATATGGATTACTGCTGCGGCGGTAAGCAGACGCTCGCACGCGCGGCTGCAAGGAAAGAACTGGACGTAGAAGTGATTGAAGCGGAGCTTGCGAAATTGGCAGAAGAGCCGGTTGAGAAAGACTGGCGTATTGCCCCGCTGCCGGAAATCATCGACCACATCGTGGTGCGTTACCATGACCGTCACCGTGAGCAGCTGCCAGAGCTGATTTTGCAGGCCACCAAGGTTGAACGCGTCCACGCCGACAAACCCAACGTGCCAAAAGGTCTGGCGAAATACCTGACCATGCTGCACCAGGAGCTTTCCAGCCACATGATGAAAGAGGAACAGATTCTGTTCCCGATGATAAAACAAGGCATGGGCAGCCAGGCAATGGGGCCAATCAGCGTGATGGAAAGCGAGCACGATGAAGCCGGTGAACTGCTGGAAGTGATTAAGCACACCACGCAGAACGTCACCATTCCGCCGGAAGCCTGCACTACCTGGAAGGCGATGTACAACGGCATTAACGAAATGATCGACGATCTGATGGAACACATCAGCCTCGAAAATAACGTCCTGTTCCCGCGCGCGTTAGCCGGAGAATAAGACCATAAGCCGCCTCCTGCTGGGGGCGGTTTTTTATTTACAGCAGTCCTTTCTGGCGGAACGTTTCCTGCGTCGCCACATTCAAATCCATGTCAGCCAACGCTTCGGGTTTCACCCAGGCAATTTCTTGAAACTCTTCATTGAAGGTCACGTCGCGGTTAGCGCTTACGCAATCGAAGATGAGATAAATCATGTAGATCTTTTCGGTTGTTCCGTCGGCATAGGTTTTCACCCGCACGTCGTCACGAAAGGCCCAGGGTTTCACTTCGGTGATATCTAACGCGTCACCAAGCTCTTCACGGATCTCTCGTCTGAGTGCCTCTTCCATTGTTTCGCCGGATTCCATGCCGCCGCCGGATAGCGCCCATTGATTCGGGAAGACGCCACGGTCAACGGCCATTTTACACAGCAGGTATTCGCCCTCGTTTTGAATTACCGGGCAGACAATCGTTCTCTGACGCATTTCATCTCCATATGCTTTCAGGTGTGGCGGGGACGTTAGCATGCTGAAAGTCAGGGGGCTACGAGGTGGGGCGCAAAAATGAAGAAAGCGCCACGATGGGCGCTTTGTGCAGTTTCCCCTCACCTCGGCCCTCTCCCCAAAGGGGCGAGGGGGAAAATCGCATCGAGCAATCTTCTCTCCCGGAGAACAACGGTGAAAATCGCACCAGACTGTCCCCTCTCCCCCTAGGGGAGAGGGTTAGGGTGAGGGGGAAGTCTCTTACTTAGCTCGCTGATTCTTACGCAGGAACATCCAACCCAGTCCCAACACGATAAACCAAATAGGCGTCACCATCAGCGCTTCACGGGTATCAGCTTCCAGCGTCAGCAGCACCAGCACGAATGCGAAGAACGCCATACATACCCAGCACATCACTTTGCCCAGCGGCATTTTGTATTTGGAAGATTCATGCAGATGTGGACGCTGTTTACGATAAACCAGGTAAGAGCACAGGATAATCGTCCAGACAAACATAAACAGAATTGCCGATACGGTGGTAATCATGGTGAACGCGGCGATCACGCTTGGGTTCACCATCAGCATCACCACGCCACCCAGCAGGCAGATACAGGAGAAGGTCAAGCCCTTCGCCGGTACTGCACGTTTGGAGAGCTTAGCGAACAGGCCAGGTGCTACGCCATCTTGCGCCAGACCGAACAGCATGCGGCTGGTTGAGAAGACGCCGCTGTTGGCGGACGAGGTGGCTGAGGTCAGCACCACAAAGTTGATGATACTGGCCGCGGCCGGCAAGCCTACGAGCATAAACAGTTCAACGAACGGGCTCTTATCCGGCACCACTGAACTCCACGGGGTCACGGACATGATGACGATCAGCGCGAACACGTAGAACATGATGATACGAATAGGAATGGAGTTAATCGCGCGCGGCAGCGATTTCTCTGGATCTTTAGTTTCAGCAGCGGTGGTACCCACCAGCTCAATACCTACGAAGGCGAATACCGCTATCTGGAAGCCTGCGAAGAAGCCGCTAATCCCTTTCGGGAACCAGCCGCCATCATTCCACAGGTGAGCAAAAGAAGCTTCAACACCGGTCGGTGATGTAAAGTGCGTCAGCACCATGACAAGACCAACGATAATCAGCCCCACGATGGCGACAATTTTGATCATCGCAAACCAGAATTCCATCTCTCCGAACATCTTAACCGTGGCAAGGTTAAGGCTCAGCAGCAGGACAACCACCGCTAGCGAAGCGACCCAATCAGAGAGTCCGGGGAACCAGAATTGGGCATAGGCGGTTATCGCCACCACATCGGCCATCCCGGTGACAACCCAGCAAAACCAATACGTCCAGCCGGTAAAATAGCCTGCCCACGGACCCAACAGGTCGGCGGCAAAGTCACTGAACGACTTATATTCGAGGTTGGAGAGCAGCAGCTCGCCCATTGCACGCATCACGAAGAAAAGCATAAAACCGATGATCATATAAACGAAGATGATCGACGGCCCCGCGAGGCTGATTGTTTTCCCCGAGCCCATAAACAGACCTGTCCCGATGGCGCCGCCGATCGCGATAAGTTGAATATGTCGGTTAGTTAGGTTTCGCCGTAGCGTCTGTTCAGCCGGCTCCTGCCCATCGGCAGCAGCGACCTTGATCTGATCAACCATGTGATTTCTTCCTGTTGTTTCTGTCTGTGTTGTGCGGGCTCTACTGGCCCTTTATGTCGTCATGCAAGACGATCCTATCTATAGGATGCCTCGATATTAGGTAAGAATCGGAGGGATGAATACTATGATTTAAATATAATGTTAATTTTATGTTTAAAGTGAGTGTTATATCACCTCACCTATGGGAAACAGCTCACAAAAATACACGCAACAGCGGTATTTGCAAGATTAAATCCCAGGATATATCAAACTTCAGGAGTTTGTATCCCCTCCCCTTGCGGAGAGAGGATAAACGCGAGGATTACAGGATTTCCAGTAACTCGACGTCAAAGACCAGAGTGCTGAACGGAGGGATAGATGCACCCGCGCCACGCTCACCGTAGGCCAGTTCGTGAGGGATAGTCAGTTCCCATTTAGAGCCAACTGGCATCAGGGTCAGCGCTTCAATCCAGCCTGGGATCACGCCATTAACCGGGAATTCAGCCGGTTCGCCACGTGCAACAGAGCTGTCAAAGACGGTGCCATCAATCAGTTTGCCGGTGTAATGTACGCGAACGTGGTCGGTACGTGCCGGGATTGCGCCTTCACCCTGGGTCAGAACGCGGAACTGCAGACCGGTTTCGGTGCTGTTCACGCCATCTTTTTCACGGTTTTCTTCCAGGTATTTCACGCCATCTTCTGCCATTGAGGCAAAACGTTCGCGACGAACCGCGTCAGCACGTTCGTGGATTTCACGCAGCGCACGGTGAACAACGTCTACTGGTACAGCAGGCTGTTTGCCTTCCAGCGCGTCAGCAATACCGGCAACCAGTGCTTCCGGCAGTAAACCCTGCAAACCGGACTCGCTCAGCTGCTGTCCTACCTGCAGGCCAATACCGTAGCTTGCCTGTGCTTCAATGGTGTCAAAAGTCGGGGTGGCCATCGTCTTTCCTTTCTTCGGGTATAAAGTAGCGGGCAGCATAGCAGCCACGCCGCATAGGGTAAAACTTTGTGTCAGGAAAGATGACAAATTACCGGGAAAAAGAAACAATAAATATTACCTATGGGATATGATGAAAGAATGCTTTACCACGTTCATCAGGCAGTTAGTTGATAGCGAAGACACGGAGCAGGAGGAAAGCCATGCCCGGGAGATTTGAAGTGAAACCTTTGCTGAAGAAAATCTGGCACGCGCCGGACGATCTCCGCATCCTGGATCCGCTGCCGCTTGCCCACCGTCGCGGGGTGATTATCGCCGTAGTGGTGGTGATTATCGGCTTTTTACTGCCTTCCGCAGATGACAGCCCACCGGCTCCGGTCAGCCGTAATGCGCAGCTGGACTTCCAGTCACAGTCCATGCCGCAGCCTGATGCACAGCCACTGCATGCACAGTTGGTGACGCCGACAAATGACCTGGATCAGGTGGCACCGGTAGAGCCAGAACCGGTGCAGGAAGAGCAGCCAACGGAACAGGCCGCGCCGTCACGCACTCAACCGTATCAGGAGAACGCCAATAGCAATGAATGGCGTACCTATCAGGTCGAGGCCGGGAAGACGATGGCACAGCTGTTCCGCGACAATAACCTACCGCCAACCGATGTGTATGCCATGGCGCAGGTTGAAGGTGCAGGCAAGCCGCTGAGTACGCTTAAAAACGGTCAGAAAGTGCAGATTCGTAAAAACGCGAATGGCGTGGTGACGGGTTTAACCATTGAGTCCGATAACGGACAGGTGCTGTTTACCCGTCAGGCAGATGGCAGCTTTATTCGCGCTCGCTAACCGTGCGAATTGCCGGGTGGCGGCTTCGCCTTACCCGGCCTACGATCTTGATGCCTGGTAAGCGCAGCGCCATCAGGCATCAAGATAAAGCGTTACCGCTTCACCTTGTTCACCCACCAAATCCCCGAACACACCAGCACCAGCGCCAGCGCATATTTCCACTCAAAAATATTCTCTCCGAGGAAGATAGCCGATAGCACCGAGCCCGATACCGGGATCAGGAAGTTAAACGGCGCAATCATGCCCACGCGATTGTATTTGAGCAGAATGCTCCACAGAGCGAAAGCCACTGAAGAGAGCAGTGTCAGGTAGCCCAGAATCGCCACCGATGAGATACCGTGGAAGGTAAGATGACCGCCGCTAAGGTAACCGCCTACCACCAGCGCCAGGCCACCTAGCGCCAGTTGATAGCCCGTCATGACCGTTGGGTCGACGGTTTGTGAGATGCGCTTCCCATACAGTGAGGCCGCCGACAAAATAAAGGCCGCCAGCACGACAGAACCATCACCCAACAGGCTAAAGCTGAAGTCCAGCAGGCCGCTGTTGAAGTTCACTACCATCACGCCCGCAAAACCCAGAATACAGCCCAGCGTTTTGTTATAGCTGAGCTTGTCATTCTGGTAGATAAAGTGCGCCAGCAGTACGCTAAAGAAGGTGCCGGTCGCATTCATGATCGAGCCTTTAACCCCGGTGGTGAAGGCAAGACCAATATAGAAGAAGATATATTGCAGCGAGGTTTGCGTGAGCCCCAACAGCGTCAGTTGCCCGAATTGACGAGGGCTTAAGCGAGCGATCGGTTTTCGCTGTGCCAGCGCCAGCAGCAATAGCAGCAGCCCGGCAAACAGGAAGCGGTAACCAGCAAAGACAATTTTGGTCGGGATATCGTCGGCGGCAATCTGGAAAATTTCATATCCGCTTTTGATAGCTGGATAGGCGCTTCCCCATAGCAAGCAGCAGAAAGCTGCTGAGAGATAAACGACGTTCTTGCGAGAAAATAACGGCGGCTGGCTGAGAGTATCCATTCTTTCACCATAAATTAAAATTATGTTTTATTTTTATGATTATCGCGAAAAGGATGAAAGATAGCCAGTTGAAAAGTGGTGGGGCCAGAAAGCAAAACGCCGGCACAAGGCCGGCGGTTTGTTGTTACCAAAACGTGGGTTGCTGATTAAGCAGCAACAACGTTGATGATAACTTTAGCGAATACTTCGCTGTGAACCTGGAAGTCCACTTCGTGCTCGCCAACAGTACGCAGAACGCCGTTCGGCAGACGAACTTCGCTCTTAGCAACATTAACGCCAGCTGCAGTAACTGCATCAGCGATGTCGCGAGTACCGATGGAACCGAACAGTTTACCTTCGTCGCCAGCTTTAGACGCGATGGTTACTGATTCCAGTGCTACGATCTGTGCAGCACGAGCTTCTGCAGCGCCCAGAACGTCAGCCAGTTTGGCTTCCAGTTCTGCACGACGTGCTTCGAAGAATTCAACGTTTTTCTTGGTAGCAGGAACAGCTTTGCCCTGTGGTACCAGGAAGTTACGAGCGTAGCCCGCTTTAACGTTAACTTGATCACCCAGGGTGCCCAGGTTTGCTACTTTATCAAGCAGAATAACTTGCATTACCTTATCCTCTTAAAGTCGTTAATAGACGGCGGCCGATTACTGATGACGATCGGTATACGGCAGCAGGGACAGGTAGCGAGCGCGCTTGATGCAGCGAGCCAGCTGACGCTGGTATTTTGCACGAGTACCGGTAATACGGCTCGGGACAATTTTACCGCTTTCGGTAATGTAGTTTTTCAACGTTGCGATGTCTTTGTAATCGATCTCAACAACGCCTTCCGCGGTGAAACGGCAGAACTTGCGACGACGGAAATAACGTGCCATATGGCTAGTCTCCAGAATCTATCAATTCAATCTGCTCGGCATGCAGAACCATTTTGCTCAGGCCATTCTTTGCTTTGTGGCAACAGATAAAACCCTGAACGGTGACTGCACTGCCGACCGTTATACTGTGAGTAATGGCTTGGTTTTCGTGTCCGCTAATAATAACGGGCATTTGGCACCATGCCTGCCGGTGGAAACCGGCTTCCTCTTGCACAGAACGGTGCTCAAGCACGAACTGGCAATGAGGAATTCCTGATGGGCTGACCTTGCGAAGCGGCGTCCTGCACACAGTGCCGGATAACACCAGACGGTTGGTCATCAGAAATTACTCTTCAGAATCCCCAGCTTCAGCATCATCTGCGGTTTCATTTGCGAAATCGTCACGACGTTCACGACGCTCGTCTTTCGCTTTAACCATTGGAGATGCTTCGGTAACAGCGTGCTTAGTACGCATAACCATGCTGCGGATAACGGCATCGTTGAAGCGGAAGTTTGTTTCCAGCTCATCGATCGCTTCCTGCGGGGCTTCAACGTTCAGCAGAACGTAGTGAGCTTTGTGCAGTTTGTTGATCGGATAAGCCAGCTGACGGCGGCCCCAGTCTTCCAGACGGTGGATCGTGCCTTCTGCTGCAGTGATTGCACCAGTGTAGCGTTCGATCATACCCGGAACCTGTTCGCTCTGGTCAGGATGGACCATAAAAACGATTTCGTAATGACGCATCGAATTGCTCCTTACGGATTATTCAGCCTCCTGTCTGGGTCAGCCGAGGCCCATGGAGGCAAGGAACGTGTTAAAGGTCGGCTGAAAAATGACGCGTAATAGTACTTGTGCCCCTCTGGAAACACAAGCTGATTGCGCAAAAAATTCGCACAAAGCGCAAAGTGAGCCTAAGTCGGTGATTTAAAATTAAACAGCCCGATAAGCGGTAATTTTTTGAACAACAGCATCAGAAATGGTCTCGGTGGAGTTGCCGCAGACGGATTACACTTATATCAGAAGTCACCCACAACCAGAGGAGAGCCCCGCGTTAACGTCAGGACTGTCAGTAAGGAGTCAAGTATGAAAAACATCATTTTTGCCATAATAGCTGCGTTACTGGTAAGCACCAGCGCACAGGCTGCCATTAAGATTGATGGCCGTCAGGCACGTAACATGGACGATGTGCAGAGCCTGGGAGTTATCTATATCAATCATAATATCGCCACTGAGCAAGAGGCCGACCAGGCGCTCAGTCAGCAGAGCGATGCACAGGGGGCCAAATACTATCAGCCTATCCTGATGCATGAGCCGGGAAGCGATGGGTTAATCCACGCCAGCGCTGCTATTTATCGCTGATACCCGACCTTCGCCCCCGCCTAGGGGGCGAAGCATAAAAAGCCCCGAAACCAGACCAGTAACATCCCGTGGGAGTACAAATTTCGGGGCGTGATGCTTTTTTGTCGGTAGCCTGAGTGGGATTCCGGCGGCGCTGCACTTGGCCGGGCTACGGGTTACTGCCCGTAATAGGCATTTGGGCCGTGCTTACGCATGAAATGCTTATTCATCAGGTAATCATCAATATGATTGAGCGCCGGGTTAATAGCACGCGCAATCCACGCCATTCTCGCCACCTCTTCCATCACCACCGCATTATGTACCGCGTCGTGCGCATCTTTACCCCAGGCAAACGGGCCGTGCTGATAGACCACAACGCCCGGCGTATGCAGCGGCTCAGCATCACCCAACGTTTCGATGATCACTTTGCCGGTGTTCAGCTCATACTCGCCCTGCACTTCTTCTGCCGTTAACGCCCGAGTGCAGGGAATGTCGCCGAAGAAGTAGTCCGCGTGGGTCGTCCCCAGCGCCGGAATAGCCAGCCCCGCCTGCGCCCAGGCCGTGGCGTGGGTGGAGTGGGTATGCACTACGCCGCCAAGCGAGGGGTAACGCTGATACAGCGCCAGATGGGTCGCGGTATCAGAAGAAGGACGATAGCGACCTTCCACGACTTTCCCTGACATATCCACCACCACCATATCGTCAGCGGTCATGCTCTCATAGACGACACCGCTAGGCTTAATCACCACCAGCCCACGTTCACGGTCAATAGCGCTAACGTTACCCCAGGTAAAAGTCACCAGCCCGTAGCGCGGCAAGTCCATATTGGCGTCGAATACCTGCTGTTTAAGCTTTTGCATTATGCCACCTCCACAAGGCCCGCACGGGCCATTCGCGCTTTCACCCAGTCACGCGCTTTGGCCACTTCTTGCGCCGGGTTATCAGAGGTTTCGCTCCACATTTCAATCAAATATGGGCCGCAGTAACCGCTCTCTTTAAGCGTTTCAAAGCAGCGTTCAAAATCAACCACGCCTTCACCAAACGGCACATTTTTGAAGACGCCGGGTTTGGTGTCTTTCACATGTACGGCGACGATATGCCCAATTCCGGCCTGGAGTTCCATCTGCACGTCGTTATCCCACGCCGACAGGTTGCCGATATCTGGATAGAGCTGGAACCATGGGTTATTCAGATAGTGCGCGTAGCCCAGCGCTTTGCTGATCGAGTTCATCAGCGGGTAGTCCATGATCTCCATCGCTAGCGTCACCTGCGCACGGCTGGCCATCTCGACGCTCTCTTTCAGCCCATCTCGGAAACGGCGGCGCGTTTCGTTGTTGGCTTCCTGATAGTAAACGTCATAGCCCGCCAGCTGGATAACGCGGATACCAATATCCTGTGCGAACTGAATCGCCTTGCGCATAATCTCCAGACCCTGCGCCCGCACCGCATCGTCTTCACTGCCTAACGGGAAACGGCGGTGAGCGGAGAGGCACATGGACGGCACCCGTACGCCGGTTTCGGCAATCGCGCTCACCAGCGCCAGACGCTGCTCCCGGCTCCAGTCAAGCCGGGCCAGCCGCGCATCGGTTTCATCCACCGACATTTCGACAAAATCAAACCCCAGCTCTTTTGCCAGCTGTAGCCGCTCCATCCAGCACTCCCCGGCGGGGAGCGCTTTCTCGTAGATACCGAGCGGTGTGTTATTTAACGACATAGCCGCTCCTTAGCCCCAAAGCTGGGCAATAGAGCGTTTAAACTGACGCGCTGCTTCTACCGGTGAAGCAGCATCACGAATACTGCGACCCGCAATAAAGACGTGAATCGGAATGCCTTTGAACAACGGCAGATCTTCCAGCGCCAGGCCGCCAGTCACCGTGACCTTAAAGCCCATATCCGCCAGATGCTTGATGGCGCTGATATCCGCCTCACCCCACGCCACGCCCGCCGCCTGCGCATCACGGCTGCGGTGATACACTACCTGCCTGATACCGGCGTCGCGCCACTCCTGCGCCTGTTCCCAGGTCCAGAAGCCTGTCAGCTCAATCTGGACGTCGCCGTTGAACTCTTTCGCCACGTCCAGCGCGCCTTTAGTGGTGTTGATATCCGCGCAGCAGATCACCGTCACCCAGTCAGCATTGGCTTCAAAGCACATGCGCGAGAGGATTTTGCCCGCATCGGCAATTTTGGCATCCGCCAGCACGATTTTATGTGGATACAGCGCTTTCAGGTCGCGAACCGCACGCACACCTTCGGCCACGCAAAGAATGGTGCCAACTTCAATAATGTCGACTTCATCCGCAATCAGGCGCGTTGTTTCATACGCGGAGGCCATTGATTGGTTATCCAGTGCAACCTGCAACATAGGTAATGACATTTTGGTATTCCTTTTAAACAGCCGCCGCGTTGGCGTTATCAATTAGATCCAGGACTTCCTGCGCGGTGCGGCAGGCGCGTAAACGGTCGAAGTTGGCTTCATCATCAAACAAATTGACGATCTGCATGATGCCCACTTCCTGGTGAGTGTTGGCATCAACTGCCGCCATGGTTATCAGGATATCGACCGGGTCGTTATCTTCGTGGTTAAAGACCAGCGGCGTTTTTAGCGTCACCAGGGCAAAGCCGGTTTTCTTAACGCCCTCTTCCGGGCGCCCGTGCGGCATCGCCAGACCCGGCGCAATGACAAAGTAAGGGCCATGTTGAGCAACGCCATCTAAAATGGCCTGGTAGTAGCGTGGCTCGACCACGTCAGCTTTAACCAGCAGATCAACGCCCAGCTTGACCGCTTCCTGCCAGGTTGCCGCATCGGCTTGTAAAAGAATGGCGTCATTGTCCACCAGCGAATCACGTAATTTCATGGCGCTTCCTTACTTCACGTCCTTCGGAAAATGTTCTTTGATCACTTCAAGCAGCTTCGGCCCAAAGTCGGCAGGCGACAGCATGTTGCGCACGCCTACGACGTATTTGTTGCCGGAAACGGTGATTTCGCCAGCGATATGGGTGGAGGCGATAATAATGTCCGCGCCGCTCAATTCACTTTTGTATTCCCCTACCGCGCAGCTGTTCACCGTATGGTCAATGTTTGACTGCGTCAGGAACTGATCCACCTTCATTTTCATGATCATGGAACTGCCTTGCCCGTTACCACATACAGCCAGAATACGTACGGTCATAGTCAAAACTCCTTATTGAGCAGAAGCGTCTGCCAGTTGTTTTTCCGCATCTTCCTCAGCGCGCAGCGCGCGTCCGGCGAAGACCATATAAGCCAGTGCAATCACAATAATGACGGCCATAAAGACGATGCCGACGGAGGCGAAGCCCTGCATCATCGGCGGTGCCAGAATTGACCAGTCCGCCATGCCCATCCAGGCGCTCATACCGGTGAGTTTCACCGCCCAAACGCAGCCAAAGATTTCAATCATGCCCATCACCAGACAGATCTTGAGTGCCGCGCGCCAGCCGCCAAAATGGTTAGCAAAAACGCCAATGGTGGCGTTGGAGAAGAACATCGGGATAAAGCCAGGGATGATGAGAATGGAAGAACCGATGCCAACCAGAATACCGACGGCGATCAGCTGACCGATGGTGCCCCACATAAAGCCCCAGACCACGGCGTTCGGCGCGAAGCTATAAATTGCCGCACAGTCGATTGCCAGCACAGCGCCTGGGATCAGGCGTTGAGAAATGCCGTTGAACGCTTCAGAGAGCTCGGCGACAAACATGCGCACGCCCTGAGTGATGATGAAAATCGCCACCGCAAATGAGAAGCCGGTTTGCAGGATATAGACTGTCCAGTGGGTTTTCCCCGCCATCGCCTGGACAACATCAATACCGAAAGAGAGCAAAATCGCGCCAAAGAAGATGGTCATCACAATCGCCGTGGAGACGATATTGTCGTGGAAAATATTCAGCCAGCCCGGCAGTTTGAGGTCTTCCACGCTCTCTTCTTTCTTGCCCAGATACGGCGCGATTTTATAGGCGATCCATGACGCGAACTGCTGCTGGTGTCCAATGGAGAAGCCGCAGCCGTCGGTCACTTCTTGCGTTGGCTTGTACATCATGTTGGACGTGATGCCCCAGTAGAGCGACACCAGTACCGCCGTGCAGATAATGGTGGTCCACATCGGGTAACCGAAGATATAGAAGGAAACCGCAATCAGCCCCGCCTGCTGGAACATGATGTGTCCGGTGAGCATGATGGTGCGAATACCGGTAATCCGCCGCAAGAGCACGTAACAGATATTCAGCGCCAGCGCTAACAGCACGGCATAGCCCACCCAACTATAGGCGTCGCCCATACGTTCGATGGTTGCCATCATGGAGGCGTAGGTATCAGAAATCGCGCCGTTGATGCCATAAACCTCAGACATCTTCGCCACCACCGGTTTAAAGGTGCTGGTCAGAATGCCGGACCCGGCCTGCAACAGCATAAAACCGATAATTGTTTTAATGGTGCCTTTAATAATCACGCTGACGCTTTTACGCAGCAGGATGTAGCCAAGGCAGGTCACGATACCCAACAGCAGCGGAGCGTTGGTCATCACCTGGTTAAAAAAGACGGTAAAGATGTTGTAGAGGATCTCCATCACGCTCTCCAGTCATTGAGGGGGGCTAAACCTACTCCGAGGTTAGCCGGGTGCCACACACTCTAATAATCAAAAGTAATCACAACAAGATTCAATATGATTAATTGTGACGCGCGCCGCAATAATAAGCGCATCTTAAGCATGGAAATGCTTTGCAATAAAACAGCCTGAGAATAAACGATTAAAATCAATAAATTAGAATGTAAATATTGGTTAATCATTGATTATATGTCGTTACTTCCGGAACCAATACACCTCATTTCACGAAAATTACCCCATTGCATTCGTGAAAAAACGATGCCAATATCAATCATAACAAATCACATAATGATTACTTATGACGAGTAAAAGAGGAAAACACGATGAGCAAAGTAGAAACTATCTCGCGGGAATCCTGGATCCTGAGCACCTTCCCGGAATGGGGAAGCTGGCTGAATGAAGAGATTGAGCAGGAGCAGGTCGCGCCGGGAACCTTTGCAATGTGGTGGCTGGGCTGTACGGGGATCTGGTTGAAATCAGAAGGCAGCGCCAACATCTGCATCGACTTCTGGTGTGGTACCGGTAAGCAAAGCCACGGTAACCCATTGATGAAGCAGGGACACCAGATGCAACGGATGGCTGGGGTGAAAAAACTGCAGCCAAACCTGCGTACCACGCCGTTTGTACTGGACCCGTTTGCCATTCGCCAAATTGATGCTGTGCTGGCGACTCACGATCATAATGATCATATCGATGTGAACGTCGCCGCCGCCGTCATGCAGAATTGTGCTGATGATGTACCATTTATCGGGCCGCAGACCTGTGTTGATCTGTGGATCGGATGGGGCGTGCCGGAATCACGCTGCATCGTGGTTAAACCAGGCGATGTAGTGAAAGTGAAAGATATTGAAATTCATGCGCTTGATGCATTTGACCGTACGGCACTGATCACCCTACCCGCGGATCAAAAAGCGGCTGGCGTGCTGCCAGACGGTATGGATGCGCGGGCGGTTAACTATCTGTTTAAAACCCCGGGCGGTACGCTGTATCACAGCGGTGATTCCCACTACTCTAACTACTACGCTAAGCACGGTAACGAGCATCAAATCGACGTCGCACTGGGCTCATACGGTGAGAACCCACGTGGGATTACCGATAAAATGACCAGCGCCGATATGTTGCGTATGGCGGAAGCGCTGAATACCAAAGTGGTGATTCCATTCCACCATGATATCTGGTCAAACTTCCAGGCCGATCCTCAAGAGATTCGAGTGCTGTGGGAGATGAAGAAAGACCGTCTGAAGTACGGATTCAAACCATTTATCTGGCAGGTTGGCGGCAAATTTACATGGCCGCTGGATAAAGATAACTTTGAATACCACTATCCGCGCGGTTTCGATGACTGCTTTACCATTGAGCCAGATCTGCCATTTAAATCGTTCCTGTAGTTTGTTGGCTACGCAGAAATCCCGGCGGCGCTGCGCTTGGCCGGGCTACTCGTGCGGTTTCGATGACTGCTTTACCATTGAGCCGGATCTGCCGTTTAAATCGTTCCTGTAATATTTGGGTTACGCAGAAATCCCGGCGGCGCCGCGCTTGGCCGGGCTACTCGCGCACAAAGAGGTAGCCCGGCCAAACGTAGCGCCGCCGGGGGAAATCCGCGCACACCCACACATAAACGGTGCTTCCGGAAATTCCCCATCTCATCGGGATATAGTTTTAGTATTTTGCTGATTTTTCAAATATCATCTTTATTCATCATTTCTTTTCGGATTAGCTCATGACGGAAGCGCAAAGACATCAGATTCTACTGGAACTGCTGGCACAAGCGGGCTTTGTTACAGTAGAGCAGGTGATTTCCCGTCTGGGGATCTCACCCGCCACGGCCCGCAGGGACATTAACAAACTCGATGAAAGCGGCAAGCTGAAGAAGGTGCGCAACGGCGCCGAGGCTATCAACCAGCAGCGCCCAAGCTGGTCGCCGATGAATATTCATCAGGCACAGAACCACGATGAAAAAGTTCGGATTGCCAAAGCCGCTGCACAGCTGGTGATGCCGGGCGAAAGCGTGGTGATCAACTGCGGATCGACTGCCTTTTTAGTCGGCCAGGAGATCTGCGGCAAGCCGGTGCAGATCATCACCAACTACCTGCCGCTCGCCAACTACCTTATCGAGAAAGAACACGACAGCGTGATCATTATGGGCGGCCAGTACAACCGTAGCCACGCGATTACGCTTAGCCCACAGGGTAGCGAGAATAGCCTCTACGCTGGACACTGGATGTTCACCAGCGGCAAAGGACTCACGACGGAAGGGCTGTACAAAACCGATATGCTGACCGCGATGGCCGAACAAAAGATGCTGAACGTGGTGGGCAAACTCGCGGTACTGGTCGACAGCAGTAAAGTCGGTGAGCGTGCGGGCATGCTGTTTAGTCGTGCCGATGAGATTGATATCTTAATCACCGGCAAACAAGCAGACCCCGAGATCCTCAAAAAGCTTGAAGATCAGGGTGTACAGGTGGTCCGCGTCTAAAGATGTTGGCGGAAAAACGCTACCGTACTCGCCAGTGCTTCAGGCGTAATGCGGTGGCGAACGCCCGATTGCCAGACACAGGTTAACCGTTCATCCAGATGGGCTTCTCGCAGCGCCTGCTGCAGCCGGAAGGTTTCCCCTGCGGGCACCACATCATCTTCTTCGCCATGCCATAGCAGTAGCGGACGATCGGCCAGCCTCGCAAGTTGATGCCCGACATCCCATTTTGCCAGCGGTGCCCGCAGCCGTTCCTGCTCCTGCGTTGTCGCCGCCGTGGGTGGGAACAGAGAGTGCGATAGCGACGTGAAGTAGCCCGACCCCATCAGACTCGCCACGCATTTCAGTTCAGGATGCTGCACCATGAGCCCCAGTGCGGTCATTCCACCCATTGATGCGCCGGCAACCGCCACTCTTCCCTCACTCACCAGCCCGCTCGCCAGCAGTGCATCTCTTAGCGCGGGAAATTCCGTAAAGTTCTGCACCAAAATCTGCCAGAAATGCTGCATCCGTCCTTCGCTATCTCCGTTAAAGCGTTCACCGTGATCGGCAGCGCTGGGCATAATGACCCGAAAACCCGCCTGCGCTAACGCCACTGCAAAATAGCTATAAACCACGTTAGAAGAGGTAAATCCGTGATAAAACACGATGCTGGGAAGCGCTTTTTCCGCGTATCCTTTGGGGAAGGCATGGAGAATTTGTTGTCCTGCCAGCGTGCGCATTTCCAGTTCAATCATGAGTTAACTCCTTTAGCTATGCTGCTAAGGCATACGAAAATTGATGCAGTAATATGACGACAATACCCTTGATTGATAACATTGAGAACCCGGTTACGGTTTCAGGTTATTTTCATTCGAAAATAGCGCTATGGTTAACAATTCAGGAACATTAACCTAAAAGGGAATTTTTTCCCCACTACACTATGTCTATCAGGAAACGGGAAATGGCGATAAAACGGTTTATCCCTATGTTGTTGGCGCTCATGCTGAGCGGTTGCACCCTGCTGGAAGGCACGCCCGAAGCGCCCCCAGCAGTAACCGACCACCCGCAGGAGATTCGCCGCAACCAGACGGAAGGTTTGCAGCGCATGGGTACAGTCAGCGCGCTGGTACACGGCTCGCCGATGGACGTTGAAGAGACGATCAGGGCAAAAGCCACCGCGCAGAAAGCGGACTACTATGTGATCGTCATGATTGATGACACCGTAGTGCCGGGACAGTGGTACTCACAGGCCATTCTTTACCGTAAGTAACCTTTTATTCGCTTTACGTAGGTTTGCACCACTTCACGTTTCCTTGATGCACAATGGCGCCTCTGTCTGAATACAGGATATGCGTCTGCTATGGACTGCCCCCAATGGGTTATGTGAAATGGAGCTGACGATGAAACAATCATTTACCTTATCTACCCTGCTATTGCCCGGCGGCTCGCACACTACGGCGGCACAATCCGCAGAGTTTGCCAGCGCAGATTGTGTCACCGGGCTTAATGAAATCGGACTGATTTCAGTGAATAACGTTGCCGGAAGCCTGGAAGATGTCGAGATGGAGATTGCCCGTAAGGCAGACGAGCAAGGCGCCTCCTGGTATCGTATTGTTCAGATGTATGAAGAACCGCAGCAAGATAACTGGCGAGCACAGGCGATAATCTATGCCTAAGACCAGCCAATAGTGGAAGATGCGTTAACGCTGTAACGCCTCTTCCACGCCCCAATGACTCACCGAACGCCCCCCGTCGCGCGACTCAATACCTCATTGATCACCTGTTCATTCAGTAACACGCCACCGCGTGAGTCCAGCATCATCTGGCACCATGCTTGAGCCAAAGGTGGAGACGCATAACGCAGCATCTGTGCCCCAACGCCCAGTAAATAAACCTGGCCCGTAATTTCGCGTCCCATTGCCTCTGAAGGCTTTCGTAGCCGCTGCTGTAACTGCCGCCATTGGCGGTCGAAATGACGATCCAGCCCTTTAACTTCCGCACACTCGGCGGCCAACAGCGAAACGGCATCCGGTTGCTTCATCAATACGCGCAATACGTCGAGGCACATGATGTTACCGGAGCCCTCCCAAATACTATTCACCGGCATCTCACGGAACAGACGAGGCAGTTCACTCTCTTCGCAATAGCCGATACCGCCCAGCACCTCCATCGCTTCTGCAACAAAAGGAATACCCGCTTTGCAGATGGCAAATTTGGCCGCAGGTGTAAACAGCCGCGCCCACAGCGCCTCCTGCGGGGAGCGAGATTGCCCCCAGGCGCTGGCGAGGCGAAACAGCAATGCAGTTTGCCCTTCCAGCTGTAACGCCATTTTGCCCAGAACCTGGCGCATTAACGGAAGATCAACCAGATTATGGCCGAATGCCTGACGCTGGTACGCATGGTAGACAGCCACTGATAACGCACGACGCATCAAACCGTGGCTGCCAAGCGCACAATCAAAACGCGTCAGGCCGCCCATTTTCAGGATCTGCCGGATACCGTCCCCCTCTTCACCGATTGGCCAGCCGAGCGCTTGATCAAATTCCACCTCGCTGCTGGCATTGGCGCGGTTACCGAGCTTATCCTTCAGCCTTTCCAGCCTAATCGCGTTACGCGTGCCATCGGGCAATAAGCGCGGTACAAAGAAGCAGGTTAACCCGCCATCAGCCTGTGCCAGCACCAGATGAGCGTCGCTTTGTGGTACGGAGTAGAACCATTTATGCCCGGTGAGTTGATAGCTACCATCCGCCAGTCGTGCGGCACGGGTGCTGTTGCTTAGGACGTCTGAGCCCCCCTGCTTTTCCGTCATGCCCATACCGATAAGCAGTCCGCGTTTCATCGCACCCGGCTGCTGATGTGGGTCATAACGGTCACTGTTTAAAGGCGTGCGCCAGTCTGAAAATAGCGGCGGCAGCGTTTTCAATAGCAAAGGCGTGGCGGCAAATGTCATGGTGATGGGGCATAACGTTCCGGCTTCTACCTGCGCATGCAGCATAAAGCGTGCGGCGCGGGCGACAAATGCTCCGTTGCGTGCCTCTTCTTCCCAGGGAAGATTATGCACACGGTTGGCACAGAGCCCCTGCATCAATAAATGCCAGGCAGGATGGAAGCGAACGTCATCTTGCCGCTGCCCTTGCGGATCGTAACGAAGCAATTCAGGGGGATGTGCATTGGCTAACCGTCCCAACTCCAGAGATTCGGCGGTGCCAAGCTGTTGACCAATACTGGCGAGCAGATCGCTGTCCCAACCCGCATCGTGACGGGCAACCGCCTCGCACAGGGCGATATCAGATAAGAACAGATTACTGTTGTTTAAGGGGGCCGGTTGATTAAAAACGGTATGAGTCTGCCAGCGCACTGTCTCTCCCTCCGTCAATGGGCAATGCCCTAAGTATGGACGGAGGTGAAGCATCAACAGCGTGCAAGGTCACAAAATAGGTTATTGCACCTTAATTCTCTTGCAGAAAGAGGCCAGCATCCAGAGGTAAAAACCTAGCCACAGCAGTAAAACTCCGACCATTGCGACCCTAACCCATTCAGTGGGTAAATCAACCTTGAGATATTGCATAACGTTCATTGTTGTGACGGCAAACATGCCGGAAGGGAAAACAATAGACCAGTTGCCAGGCGAATATGTCAGGTTCAGTGAACGCGTTACCGTACGCCAGACCAGAATCGTCAACAGCAGTATCAGCCACCATGCCGCTGCCGCCCAAAGGAAAAAGGTGATGGTAATTATCGATGGGGTAACGGCGAGAAACAGATCATGATGATCGTTTTCCAGCACCTTTACTCCAGCCAGCGAAGCAATCGCCAGCGCCCCCATATTAATCCACCATGAGGGAGAAAAATCTTTACGGTTTACCGAGCTGAATAGCCATTTGAAGAAGATCAGCGGGATAATAATGAAATAAAGCATGATGCTCGCCGACCACAACGCCGTAAGCATTAGCATCTGCAGTTGCGGTGCAGCACCTCGTAGCGACATGCCCAATACCACAATAGAACACCCTGACACGGTGCACAGTAGCCATAGCCCATCGAGTCCCTGTGCAGGCGAACACTTATCCTTCGACATGGCGATACCGGCAATTAGCGAGAAGATCACCACCATATACAGGGAAATGCTGATAAACATCAGCACATTCGGCATGCTATGGAGCGTCGTTAACGCATTGTATTGCACACCAAGCACGCTGGTGCCCGCGACCATCGTCAAGTAGCCAGGGCCTTTATCGGAGTGAATCAAATCCTCCCACACTACCGTAGGGTATGTGATGAGTTTAGCGATTGCTAAAATGAGGCAGAGTGCATAGTGAAGCGTATTAAGGTAGAGCAGGGCTCGTGCAATGCTGTGAAAACCCGCCGTCTCGCAACCAATACTGACGATACCGGTCGCCATGACCAGGGCAAAATAGTTATAGGGGAAGTGAGCGATAATTCGCGGAATCAGAGATGAACAAGGAGCAGGATTCATGAATAGCAGCCACTTTTCGTCAAGAGAGGCGGATGAAATTAATGCGGTCACCCTCTCCGTTAGGAAGTAGGGTGACCGCATTACGCTGTCACCCTGAAAGCTTAGCCGCGCTGGCGTACCGCTTCAAACAAACAAATGCCGGTCGCAACGGAGACGTTCAGCGACGACACGCTACCTGCCATCGGAATGCTGATCAGTTCATCACAGTGTTCACGGGTCAGACGACGCATGCCTTCACCTTCCGCGCCCATCACCAGCGCCATCGCACCGGTCATTTTGCTCTGGAACAGAGTATGCGTGGCTTCACCAGCGGTACCAACAATCCAAACGCTCTCTTCTTGCAGCATACGCATGGTACGCGCCAGGTTTGTCACGCGGATAAGCGGCACGTTTTCTGCGGCACCACAGGCGACTTTTTTCGCCGTCGCGTTAAGTTGCGCCGAGCGATCTCTTGGCACGATAACCGCATGGACACCGGCAGCATCGGCACTGCGCAGGCAGGCACCGAGGTTATGCGGATCGGTAACGCCATCGAGGATCAGCAGGAACGGTTTGTCGATTGACGCAAGCAGCTCCGGCAGATCGTTTTCCTGATACTGACGACCCGGCTTCACGCGCGCAATGATCCCCTGGTGCACCGCACCTTCGCTTTTCTCGTCCAGGTACTGACGGTTTGCCAGTTGGATCACCACGCCCTGCGCTTCCAGTGCGTGGATAAGCGGCATCAGACGCTTGTCATCGCGGCCTTTCAGAATAAAAACTTCCTGAAAACGTTCAGGCGCACGTTCCAGCAGTGCCTGCACTGCATGGATGCCGTAAATCATTTCGCTCATTCAATTCACTCGTTACTTGTGTATTCGGGATTGCCCTTATTTCCCGCTTCCATACAGGAAGCGGGGGGTGGGGATCACAATAGTTTACTCAGTCGGTTTCTTTTTTGCAGCACGCTTCGCTTTAGTCGCGGCAGCAATTTTCTGTGACTTCGCCGATGGCTTTTTGGCTTTTTTCGCACCGGTTTTGTCAGAAGCCGGTTTCGCTTTACCTTGCTCAGTTGCCTGATTCGGGTTGGCTTTGCCATTCTTCGCGGACGAATTCGGGTTAGCTTTCGCTTTACCTTTCTTCTCGCCGCGGAAGGCGCTGTCCGGCTCAAAGTTGGTGCGTTTGCCCGCCTGGCGACGACGACTCGCGCTCGGCTTACCGCCGCTGCCTTTCTTCGCTTTCTCGCGTTCGGTCTTACCGACGTTACGCGGGCCACGCTCGCTGGAAATCAGTGAGAAGTCGATTTTACGCTCGTCCATGTTGACCGCTTCAACGCGAACTTCAACACGGTCGCCGAGGCGATAGGTCTGACCGCCGGATTCGCCAATCAGACGCTGACCAATCTGGTCAAAGCGATAGTAGTCGTTATCCAGCGAAGAAACGTGCACCAGGCCATCGATAAACAACTCATCCAGACGAACGAAGAAGCCAAAGCCGGTGACACTGGCGATAACGCCATTAAAGACGTTGCCCACCTGATCCTGCATAAAGTCGCATTTCAACCAGTCGGAAACGTCGCGTGTGGCCTCATCGGCACGGCGTTCAGCCATTGAACAGTGCTGACCAAGTTGCAGCATCTCTTCCAGCGAGTAATGGTAGCCGCCAGTTTCAGTGCTGTTACCTTGATGCCCCTGCTCTTTCGCCAACAGATACTTAATGGCGCGGTGCAGCGAGAGGTCAGGATAACGACGGATTGGTGACGTAAAGTGCGCATAAGATTGCAGCGCCAGGCCGAAGTGACCACGGTTTTCCGGATCGTAAATCGCCTGCTTCATCGAGCGCAGCAGCATGGTTTGCAGCATTTCCGCATCTGGACGGCCAGCGACAGATTCCAGCAGCTCCGCATAATCACGCGGCTCCGGTTTGTTGCCGCCAGGCAGTTCCAGCCCTAATTCCGACAGCACCGAACGGAAAGCGGTAATGGCTTCGGTTGTTGGTTTGTCGTGAATACGGAACAGCGCAGGCTCTTTGGCTTTCTCAACGAAACGCGCCGCCGAGATGTTGGCCAGGATCATGCACTCTTCAATCAGCTTGTGCGCATCGTTACGCTGAGTCTGTTCGATTCGCTCAATACGACGATCGGCGTTGAAGATAAACTTCGCTTCTTCGCTTTCAAACGAGATCCCACCACGCTCGGCACGCGCTTCATCCAACACTTTGTAGAGGTTATGCAGCTCTTCAATGTGTTTAACCAGCGGCGCATACTGTTCACGCAGCTCCTGGTCGCCTTGCAACATATGCCAGACCTTGGTGTAGGTCAGACGCGCATGCGAACTCATCACCGCTTCGTAGAATTTGAAACCGGTTAAGCGCCCTTTCGTCGAGATAGTCATTTCACAGACCATACACAGACGGTCAACCTGCGGGTTCAGGGAACACAGGCCGTTAGAGAGCACTTCCGGCAGCATCGGGACAACCTGCGTTGGGAAGTACACGGAAGTCCCGCGATTACGGGCTTCGCCATCCAGCGGAGTCGGCGGACGGACGTAATAACTGACGTCAGCAATCGCAACCCACAGACGCCAGCCGCCACCGCGTTTTTTCTCGCAGTAGACCGCATCATCAAAGTCGCGGGCATCTTCGCCATCGATAGTTACCAGCGGCAAATCACGCAGGTCAACGCGGCCCACTTTTGCCTCTTCCGGCACCTGCTCTTTCAACCCGGCAACCTGCGCTTCTACCGCTGGCGGCCAGACATAAGGAATCTCATGGGTACGCAGTGCCATCTCAACGGCCATGCCGGTACCCATGTTTTCGCCCAGCACTTCAACGATTTTACCAATCGCTTTGGTGCGACGGGTTGGGCGCTGAGTCAGTTCGACCACCACCACAAAGCCCATACGCGCACCCATCACCGCTTCTGGCGGGATCAGGATGTCGAAGCTCAGACGGCTATCGTCCGGCACCACAAAGCCAACGCCAGCGTCGGTGAAGTAGCGACCGACAATTTGCGCGTTGCGTGGCACCAGTACACGGACAATACGCCCTTCGCGACGACCTTTGCGGTCAGCGCCCAGCGGCTGTGCCAGCACTTCATCGCCGTGCATGCACATTTTCATCTGCTCGCTCGACAGATACAGGTCGTCTTTACGACCTTCCACGCGCAGGAAGCCAAAGCCATCGCGATGGCCGATAACCATGCCTTTAAGCAGGTCAAGACGTTCCGGCAACGCGTAGCACTGGCGGCGGGTAAAGACTAACTGCCCGTCGCGCTCCATGGCGCGCAGGCGACGACGCAGAGCTTCAATTTGCTCTTCGCCTTCAATATTCAACTCAACGGCCAGCTCTTCACGGTTTGCCGGTTTTTCGCGTTTTGTTAAGTGTTCAAGGATAAATTCCCGGCTCGGGATAGGGTTGTCGTACTTCTGGGTTTCACGTTCCAGGAAAGGATCTTTTGACATGTCGGTTCCTCCGTCATCATCGCTGCCGGCGGTAGTAATAATTACTCCACCAGCAATAATTTATAAAGCGGTTGATTTTTTTCAACCAAATCGGCCAGTGTGTGGTTATCCAGTTCCTTGAGAAAACTTTGCACGGCTTCAGAAAGTGCCTGTTTCAAACGACAGGCTGGCGTTATGTGGCAGAATTCGCTGCTGCAGTTCACCAGCGTTAACGGTTCTAAATCGCGCACGACATCGCCGACGCGGATCTCTTTTGCAGGTTTACCCAGGCGAATACCGCCGTTCTTCCCACGGACTGCCATGACGTATCCGGCACGGCTCAGCTGATTGATGATTTTAACCATATGGTTACGCGACACGCCGTAGACCTCGGTCACCTCCGAGATGCTCGTCATCTTGCCTTCCGGCAGCGACGCCATGTAAATCAGCGCGCGTAATCCATAATCGGTAAAACTTGTTAACTGCACATCAACCTCAGGGAAATGGGGAGTAAAAGGTAAGCTTGTTGATATTAATTATATTGATGATAAACCAGCCAGCGTCTGAGCCGCTAATTTATTTCATGACGGGAAGGAAAAAAGCGAAGAGATAACGCACGATTAAGCCGGATGGCGACGCTTTGCGTCTTATCCGGCCTACAGAATGAGTAGGCCTGATAAGCGCAGCACCATCAGGCGCTGCGCCCTGACCATAATTATGCGTCGAACGGGTCGCGCAGGATCATGGTTTCAGTACGGTCTGGGCCAGTTGAAATAATATCAATCGGCACGCCGGTCAGTTCTTCAATACGCTGAATGTAGTCCAGTGCTGCCTGTGGCAGACCGCTACGTTCCTTCACGCCAAAGGTGGTTTCAGACCAACCCGGCATGGTTTCATAGATTGGTTCAATACCTTCCCAATCATCTGCTGCCAGCGGAGTGGTAGTGACTTCACGACCATCCGGCATACGGTAAGCAACACAGACTTTCACTTCTTTCAAGCCGTCCAGAACGTCCAGCTTGGTCAGGCAGAAGCCAGACAGGGAGTTAATCTGTACCGCGCGACGTACGGCAACGGCGTCAAGCCAGCCGGTACGACGACGACGACCGGTAGTTGCACCGAATTCGTTACCCTGTTTGCACAGGAACTCACCGGTTTCATCAAACAGTTCGGTCGGGAATGGACCAGCACCCACGCGAGTGGAGTAAGCTTTGATGATACCCAGTACGTAGTCAACATAGCGCGGGCCAAGGCCTGAACCGGTTGCTACGCCACCTGCGGTGGTGTTAGAAGAGGTCACGTACGGATAGGTACCGTGGTCGATATCCAGCAGCGTACCCTGTGCGCCTTCGAACATCACGAAGTCACCGCGTTTACGTGCCTGATCCAGCAGGTCAGAAACGTCTACCACCATACCGGTCAGGATGTCGGCAACCGCCATCACATCGTCCAGCACTTTCTGGTAGTCAACCGCTTCAACTTTGTAATAGTTCACCAGCTGGAAGTTGTGATATTCCATCACATCTTTCAGTTTTTCGGCGAAGGTTTCTTTGTCGAAGAGATCACCCACACGCAGACCGCGGCGAGCAACTTTATCTTCATAAGCAGGGCCGATACCACGACCGGTGGTGCCGATAGCTTTGGAACCGCGCGCTTTTTCGCGAGCGCCATCCAGAGCGACGTGATAATCGAGGATTAACGGGCAGGCTTCGGAGAGCAGCAGACGCTCACGAACCGGGATACCACGGTCTTCCAGGCCTTTCATCTCTTTCATCAGCGCAGCAGGAGACAGCACAACACCGTTACCGATGATGCTAGTCACATTCTCACGAAGAATACCTGATGGAATAAGATGGAGGACGGTTTTCTCACCGTTGATTACGAGAGTATGGCCTGCGTTATGGCCACCCTGATAGCGAACAACATATTTTGCACGCTCAGTCAGAAGATCGACGATCTTCCCTTTACCTTCGTCACCCCATTGGGTGCCCAGCACGACGACGTTGTTACCCATTTTAAAAATTACCGGTTGCTTAAAAATGGATTCTACCATCGCTTTTTCAGATATACAGCACTTTTTACCCACAAAATAGCGTCTGTATGCTCTTTTTTTAATCAGCCAACCGTTTTCGTCAACATGTAGTAGATGACGATGCCAGCAACCACAAGACCCCCGCCAAATCGCCGTAATATCGTATCCGGTAATTGCGTCATCGTAGAGATCATCTTGCGCCAGGCTTTCGGATACAGCATTGGCCCCAGGCCCTCAAGCACCAAAACCAGCGCAAGCGCCAGCAGGATTGTCGAATTCATTATTCATCACTCTTATAAAAAAACCACCGACTCCCGGAAGAGGCGGTGGTTTTGTTCACGCGTCAGCGCAATTAACGCGTCGCGTTACCTGGCGTCTTCATGTAGCGGAAGAAGTCGCTATCCGGGCTCAGCACCATCACGTCCTGGTTGCCGCTGAAGCTCGCTTCATAGGCACGCAGGCTACGGATAAAGGCATAGAAGTCTGGATCCTGGCTGAACGCATCAGCGAACAGTTTCGCCGCTTCTGCATCGCCTTCACCGCGCATAATACGTCCCTGACGTTCTGATTCTGCCAGCGTCTTCGTCACTTCATAGTCAGCGGTAGCGCGCAGTTTTTCTGCCTCTTCCTGACCTTGTGAACGGTGACGACGGGCAACGGCTTCACGCTCAGCACGCATACGGTTGTAAATCGCTTCTGAAACCTCAGCAGGCAGGTTGATCTGCTTGATACGCACATCGACCACTTCAATCCCTAACGCCGCCATACTGTTCGGGTTAATGGTTGGCCCCTTGATGTTAGCCTGCTGCTCAACGCGCTCTGCGGCTTCCGCAATGGCGCTGTCAGCGGCTGGCGTGGAGACTTCATCCTCGGTACCCGCAGAACCGGAGTTCAGGGCATCGCGGACTTCCAGCGTTAAGCGACCACGGGAGTCGGTAACGATGTCTTTCACGTCCAGACGACCAATCTCAGAACGCAGACGGTCAGAGAACTTACGTTTCAGCAGGACTTCGGCCTGGGAGACGTCGCCGCCGCCGGTTGCCAGGAAGTAACGGCTGAAATCGCTGATACGCCACTTAATGTAAGAGTCGACGATCAGGTCTTTCTTCTCTTTGGTCACGAAGCGATCGGCCTGGTTATCCATAGTCTGGATACGGGCATCAAGCATTTTTACCGATTGAATAAACGGAACCTTAAAGTGCAGGCCCGGCTCATAAATCAACGGCTTCTTGTCACCATCACGCACGACGCTGCTGAACTGGAACTTAATTCCGCGCTCGCCTTCTTTAACAACGAAGATAGAGGTGTAAAGCACTACCAGCGCAATGATGATAATCGCGATAACTGACTTACGCATCGTTATTCCCCCTGACGCTGGTAATCGTTACGCTGCGCGTTAGCGCGGCGTTGGTCCATGATATTGCCCTGACTGGCAGACGGCGTGTTACTTGCGCTGCTGCTGGAAGAGGACGCTGGCGGCAGACGCAACAGGTTGTTGGCACCACTGCTATCGCTCTTTGCCGCTGGGGCATTACCGCCTTTCAGCATCTGATCCAACGGCAGAACCATCAGGTTGCCATTCTTGTTGTCGCTAACCAGCACTTTGCGGGTATGGCTAAGTACTTTTTCCATGGTCTCGATATACAGACGCTCGCGGGTAATCTGCGGTGCAGCTTTATATTCCGGCAGGAGCTTAGCAAAACGAGCAACCTCACCCTGCGCTTCCAGTACGGTCTGAGTCTTATACGCACGCGCTTCTTCCAGAATACGCTGCGCCTGACCGTTTGCACGTGGCTGCACTTCGTTGGTATACGCTTCCGCTTCACGGATGTACTGCTGCTCGTTCTCACGCGCGGCAATCGCATCATCAAACGCAGCCTTCACCTCTTCCGGCGGACGAGCAGCCTGGAAGTTGACGTCCAGCAGGGTGATACCCATGTTGTATGGACGAATGGTCTCTTCCAGCTCGCGCTGGGTATCGCTACGAATAACGGTACGACCTTCGGTCAGGATACGATCCATGGTGTATTTACCGATTACGCCACGCAGGGCGCTGTCGGTTGCCTGACGCAGGCTGTCGTCAGCGCTTGTCACGCTAAACAGATAACGACGAGGATCGGTAATACGGTACTGCACGTTCATTTCAACGCGCACGACGTTTTCGTCGGAGGTCAGCATCACACCGGAAGCTGCCAGTTCGCGAACCGCTTCAACGTTCACCGGAGTGACTTCGTCAATAAAGGTTGGCTTCCAGTTCAGGCCCGGTTCAACCAAATGGCTGAACTGACCAAAACGGGTGACAACACCGCGCTCGGCTTCTTTGATGGTATAGAAACCGCTGGCCGCCCAGATAACGACCACGGCTGCAGCTGCGATACCGACAATACGACCGCCCATCGGAGCACGAGGCCCCTGAGACGAGTTACCGCCGCCGGAGCCGCCTTTACCGCCCCCAAAACCACCAAGCTTTTTGCTCAGTTTACGGAAGATATCATCCAAATCCGGTGGCCCCTGATCGCGACCGCCTTTATTTCCATTTCCCCCGGAGTTGCCGCCTTGATTATTGCTGCTCCCCCACGGGTCGCGGTCTTGTCCGTTATTACCGGGCTGATTCCACGCCATGTTTATGCTCCATATTTGTTATGCGGTGATATACCTTTTCCCAGTTCAGATCTTTTCGCTGTTAACCGCGACTCCATCCTGGTTGTCGCCGTCGCGTTGAGGCGACCTGAACCGCTGGGTGCCCAAAGGGCTAATTTTTTTCAGGCAAGCTGCACTATCAGACGACGTAGTCTGCCAGTGTTGGTTCTTGTTTACAGAGGCGACGCCAGTCGACAATCGGCATACGAACCTGCAAATTGACGCAGCCGTCATCCTCCATCCACTCTTTTTCGATTGCCTGAAGCTGATAAAAGCGACTACGCAAACGCCCTTCCTGCGGAGGTAAACGCAGCGTATGCTGCGCGACTTCACCGGAGAGCAGTTCCGTTAACGCCTGAAAAAGGAGTGGTACGCCTACCCCGGTGTGAGCAGACAGCCACACCCGGATAGGTTTGTTCTCTTCGTCCCTGTCGATACGGGGTTCAAACTCATCGAGCATATCGATTTTGTTCATCACCAGCAGGGTTGGAATCTCGTGCGCGTCGATCTCTTCAAGAACGGTATCAACCGCGTCGATATTTTCCTGTACGCGAACGTCCGCAGCATCGATCACGTGGAGCAACAGCGTCGCTTCACGGGTTTCCTGCAACGTGGCTTTAAACGCCGCCACCAGGTCATGAGGCAGGTGGCGAATAAAACCAACGGTATCGGCTAATACCGTTTCACCGACATCCGCAACATCAATACGACGCAGGGTCGGATCGAGAGTTGCGAACAGCTGATCGGCGGCATACACCTCCGACTCAGTCAGGTGGTTAAACAGCGTTGATTTACCGGCGTTGGTGTATCCCACCAGCGATACCGTCGGCACATCAGCCTTGACGCGCGCACGACGTCCCTGCTCACGCTGTTTGGCAACTCTCTCAATGCGCGAGAGAATTTGCATAATACGATTACGCAGTAAACGACGGTCAGTTTCGAGCTGGGTTTCACCCGGACCACGCAAACCGATACCGCCTTTTTGTCTTTCAAGGTGCGTCCAGCCGCGTACCAGGCGTGTTGCCAGGTGGCGTAGCTGTGCGAGCTCAACCTGCAGCTTACCTTCATGGGTACGCGCACGTTGGGCAAAAATATCTAAAATCAGACCCGTACGGTCAATAACCCGACATTCACACAAACGTTCAAGATTACGTTCCTGCGCGGGGCTAAGTGCATGATCAAACAGCACAACGGAAGCGCCTGTCGCTTTTACGGCTTCCGCAATTTCGACAGCCTTACCTTCACCAACAAAATACTTTGGGTGCGGGGCTTTACGGCTACCAGTAATCACCTGCAATGCTTCGACGCCGGCAGAAGAGACCAGAGATTCAAACTCCTGGAGGTCTTCCATGTCTTTGTCTTGCGTAAAATAGATGTGTACCAGCACCGCCTGCTCACCGGCATCATAACGGTCAAACAAGCGTTATATCTCCTGAAATACCAGCGGGGAACCTTAGTAATTCGGCTCCCCGACTTGGATTAACAGCCTTCAACCTTACTCGGTTTCTTCGCTGTCTTGCGGCGCAGAACCCTGCGCGGTGCCACCGTGGTGGTAGTTGCTACCTGTGCCGCCGCCAGCATTGTTGCTGTGATGAGAAACTGGACGTGACGGAACAACGGTAGAAATTGCGTGCTTATAGACCATCTGGCTGACCGTGTTTTTCAACAGGATCACAAACTGATCGAAAGACTCAATTTGACCTTGCAGCTTAATACCATTCACCAAATAAATAGAAACTGGAACTCGTTCCCGACGCAATGCGTTCAGGAACGGATCTTGTAATGATTGCCCCTTAGCCATTCTCTCTTTTCCTTATATGCTTATTTGTACTTATACACTTCGTCATTCAGGCAACGCCTGAGCGATTTGCGTATGAACCTTACGATTCGAAAATTGCGCACGATACGACTCAATTGTACACATTCAATGAGTACTAGCACCCACTACCTGCATAACCTGGCTAAACGCCTGCTCTGGCTGCTCACTATCTAACCAATGAACGCCTTCCCAACCGCGTAACCACGTCACCTGGCGCTTCGCTAGCTGTCTCGTGGCACAAACTCCTCTATAAACCATTTCATCATATGAAATCTCGCCTTCAAGGTAAGACCACATCTGGCGGTATCCCACACAACGAATGGAAGGCATGTCCGTATGCAAATCTCCGCGAGCAAATAGCGCTCGCACTTCTGCTTCAAAACCTGAAGCTAACATCTGATGAAAACGCTGCTCAATGCGCTGATGGAGCAGTTCACGGCTCGCCGGGGCGATGGCGAACTGATGCACCTTATAGGGCAGAGCGTCTCCTGACGTTTGTGTCAGCTCCGTTAAAGTTTTACCCGAAATGAAAAAAACTTCCAGTGCTCGGGAAAGTCTTTGCGGATCATTTGGATGAATACGCTCAGCGGCAACAGGATCTATCTCCCGTAACTGCTGATGTAGCGCAACCCATCCTTGCTCTGCCGCCTGCTGTTCAATCCGCGCCCGGACTTCCGGGTCGGCTGAAGGCAGCGGTGATAAACCTTCAAGCAACGCCTTGAAATATAACATTGTGCCACCGACCAGCAGGGGAATTTTCCCAGCTGCGGTGATCTCCGCCATCTGCGCTAAGGCATCACGACGAAAATCCGCCGCCGAATAGGCCTGCGACGGATCGAGAATATCCAATAATCGATGCGGGGCGGCTTGTAACTCTTCCTCGCAAGGCTTGGCAGTGCCGATATCCATCCCTTGATAAATAAGGGCTGAATCAACACTAATCAACTCAACTGGCAAAACTTTACGTAATTCAATTGCCAACGCTGTTTTGCCCGAAGCCGTGGGCCCCATTAAAAAAATTGCCTTAGGCAGGCTCGCCTCGGTTACATCACTCATTTCTCAGGGCATTCATCGCAGAATCTAAATCAACAGGTTGTAACAGACCACCTGGTGGGGATTTGACAAGCTGCGGGCAAAGACGTTCAACATCCGCCAGCATGCCAATCGCCTGTGCCGTGTTCCACTGGGCATGATCGCTCGCCAGATTGCGGGCCAGCCACTGCGCAATGTTCCCGGCATCGACATGACTTTGTCCCACTAAGTAGCCTATCAGTTCAGGAATCAAGATTTGTAAATTTTGTTGTCGTAAGGGTAAAGGCACCGCGCGGACAGTGACGTGCTGCCCTTCCAACAGGATTTCAATACCCAGTTGGCTTAGCGTCGCTTGCGCGTCTTTCAGCGTCTTACGTTCATCTTCGCGGGCCTTAAGGCGCAGCGGAATCAACAACGGCTGGGCGCAAATCGTCGCGTCCCCCGGCGTTAGCTGCGCTTGACGCAACCAGCGTTCCGCCACGGGCAACGCCAATATGCTCAGCTTCCCGTTACGTTCAAGCAACGCGCAGGTGTCAGCCATAATCGCTAACACACGCCCAAAGCTCTGGCTATGCCCCACCAGATTATCCGCCTCTGGCTGCGCGGGCTCCGGTCGACCGTCTGGCGTATCCAGCAGTTGGCGATAAAGCGCGCCTTGCTGCTTTTGATAACCAGGCTGTGCGTTCGGCCAACTTGCTCCGCCGCTATTACCGGCTCGCGAGCTTGCGCCACCGGTTGATGATTGATAACGGGGAGTTTCTGGTTCACGGGCTACCGCAGGTTCAGCAAACTGGTTGCGACCGGCAGCGATGCGGTTTTCCGGCAATGCGCGCGGCGCGGGTTCATCCTCGGCCGTCAGCGGCAGCGGCGTATCCAGTTGCTGTTGCAGCACGCTCAGCACGCCCTGGTAGATAAAGTCATGCACCAATCGCGACTGATGGAAACGTACTTCATGCTTTGCCGGATGTACGTTCACATCCACCTGATGTGGATCGATTTCCAGATACAACACGAAGGCCGGCTGCTGATCGGCGCCGAGCTTGTCTTCACAGGCCTGGCGAATCGCGTGGTTAATCAGCCGGTCGCGCATCATGCGTCCGTTCACGTAACAGTACTGAATTTCCGCCAGCGCCGTGGTGGTGTGATTCGGGTCGGCAACCCAACCGCGCAGCGCTAAATCGCCATGCTGCCACTCGATTGCCAGCGCTTGTTCAAGAAACGGCACGCCGCAAATGGCGCCGAGGCGACGATCTTTTGATGCCCCTTCCGCCACCGCCCGGTACTGGCGGATGACTTTACCGTTATGGGTCAGATTGAAGCTCACATCGAAACGCGCCAGCGCAATGCGGCGGATAATCTCATCAATGTGATTAAATTCGGTTTTTTCCGTGCGCATAAACTTACGCCGCGCCGGGGTGTTGTAGAACAGGTCCAGCACTTCCAGCGTCGTCCCGACCGGGTGCGCCGCCGGCTTGACCGTCACCGCTTGATCGCGGCCTTCCGCGTAGGCTTGCCAGGCTTCCTGCTGTTCCGCTGTGCGTGAGGTCAGAGTCAGACGGGCAACTGAGCTGATACTCGCCAGCGCTTCACCGCGAAAACCGAGGCTGACAATCGCCTCAAGGTCGTCGAGCGAAGCAATTTTACTGGTGGCATGACGCGCCAGCGCCAGCGCTAGCTCGTCTTTTTTAATTCCGCAGCCGTTATCACGAATGCGGATAAGCTTGGCCCCACCGCGTTCGATATCAATATCGATGCGGGTAGCGCCCGCATCGAGACTGTTTTCGACCAGCTCTTTCACTACCGATGCAGGACGCTCCACCACTTCACCCGCAGCAATCTGGTTGGCAAGCTGTGGCGGTAAAACCTGAATCGGCATGAATACTCCTTAGTTAACGAGCGTCCTGTTAGATGACGCGGCGCTGGCGGTTTGTGACTGTTCGTCACGAGGGCCGGATTGTATCGGATGCGCCGTAAAATAGTTACGTAAACCGGTATAAATGGCATTAGCAATTTTCTGCTGATAGTCATCGCTGCCCAGCAGGCGCTCTTCGCCGCTGTTACTGATAAAGCCGGTCTCAACCAGGATTGACGGGATATCCGGCGAACGCAGCACGCCAAGGCTGGCATGTTCCGGGCGACGTTTATGCAAATTACCCACCCGTTGCATCTGGCTGATAACACTGGTCGCCACATCATACCCTACGCGCTGGGAATGACCGAATTGCAGATCCAGCACCGCCTGGCTCAGGTAAGGGTCTGCCTGACTGTTCGCCAATACATCTCCCGCCCCGCCCAGCAATTCTGACTGTTTCTCATGCTGCTCAAGCCAACCGGCCATTTCACTGTTGGCCCGACGGTTAGACAGCACCCACACGGAAGCACCGGTTGCATCGCGATTTGGCGCGGCATCGGCATGAATCGACACCAGGAAGTGGGCGTTTTGCTTACGCGCCACGTCAGAGCGTCCCATCACCGAAATAAAGTAGTCGCCATCACGCGTTAATACGCCACGGAACATCGGATCGTCGTTCAACAAGGCCCTGAGCTTACGCGCAATGGCGATGGTGACGTTCTTCTCGCGCGTACCGCCCGGGCCAATCGCACCAGGATCCTGTCCACCGTGACCGGCATCGATAGCAATAATCACTTTATCACCCGGCGCACTGCTGGCGCGGGCTGCCGGACGAGGTGTAGGGGTAATGGTGCTGGTAATAGCTGGTTGCCGCTCGGTTGCCACGCGCCCAGAACTATTACCGCTAAACGGATTACGCGCAGGCTGGCTTGGCGTTGGCGCAACCACCGGCGTTTCCACCCGCTTTACGACCACAGGGGGCGGCGGTGGAGGTGGCGGCGCATCCGCATTAATGGTGAACACCACGGTATAGCTGGCCCCGTTTTGCTGTTTCACCGCCCGCGTTTTGCCATTTTCCGTTAAGTCGACCACCAGTCGTAACGATTGATCGTCTTTCGGCGTCGCGGAGCGAATACCTTTCACCAGGTTGTTACCGCTAAAGCGCAGCGGCAGCCCTTGAATCACGCCCGTTTGCTTGATATCCAGTACGACGCTACGTTTGTCGTCCTGGCTAAAGTTATATTCCGGATCACCCATAAAGCTGAACGTGATACGCGCCTGCGTTTCACTGTTCGCCACCTGGATGTCAGACAAGCTCGCCGCCATTGCCGGTGTACCCACCAGCATCAGCGCGGCGATTAACCACCCTTTTGCGCGAAAAATCATCCTGCGATCCCTAAAATTAACCGGCAAACCGCGCCAGCAGAGACTCACCTAATGAGGAGACCGCAGCGATGCGCGCCTCACGCCCTTGCGCCTGGTAATCTAAGTGTATTTCGATATCCGGCTCGGGCAGAACACCGGTGCCCTGTTGCGGCCATTCCACCAGGCAAATGGCATCGTTAGCAAAGTAATCGCGGATCCCCATAAATTCGAGCTCCTCAGGATCCGCAAGGCGGTACAAATCAAAGTGGTAGACCATGAGTTCGGCGAGCTGATAAGGCTCAACCAGGGTATAGGTGGGACTTTTGACATTGCCCTTATGGCCCAGCGCCTGTAGGAATCCACGGCTAAAGGTGGTTTTACCCGCGCCTAAATCGCCATACAGATAGATAACCGTTGCGCCGACGCAGGCCTGCGCCACTCGGTTGCCAAGGTCAAGGGTTGCCTGCTCGTCAGCTAAAGGAATCACTCGATTAATCATGGTTTACGTCAATCACATCCGGGTTAACAACACGCCGTAGCGTGGAAAAAAGATCGGTCGCCAGCATACCGCGGGTGCCATAGCGCGCCGCCAGTTCGTCGGCAGCAGCACCGTGGGCGATACACCCCGCGCAGGCTGCATCATACGGCGATAATGCCTGCCCCAGCAATGCGCCAATGATGCCGGAAAGTACATCCCCCATTCCACCACTGGCCATGCCAGCATTTCCGGCATCAATAATACTGTTCACACCGCGTTCATCGGCGACGATCGTCCCTGCGCCTTTCAGCACCACGACGCCGCCGTACCGTTGTACCAGACGCTGTGCAGAAAGTAAGCGATCATTCTCAATTTCCGCCACCTTACAGTTGAGCAGACGCGCGGCCTCTCCGGGATGCGGTGTGATCACGCGATTGTGACGTTTATCCGGATTGATTGCCAGTAGGTTCAGCGCGTCGGCATCCCACAGCGTAGGTTTGCGGAAATTGTCGATTTTACGCAGCGCCTGTTTCCCCCACGCCGCCTGACCGAGGCCTGGGCCAATCACCACCACATCCGCCCATTCCAGGCTTTCATCCAGCGACTGCGGCGTGAGTTCATCGACCATCAGCTCCGGGCGGGCGGTGATTATCGGAACAATATTTTCAACGCGTGTCAGCACTTTCACTAACCCCGCCCCTGCGCGCAGTGCCGCCTCACCTGCCATTCTTATCGCCCCTGCGGTGCCGTGGTCGCCACCAATCACCACCAGCCGACCATGGTCACCTTTATGCGAAGTAGGACGGCGCGGCGTAAACCACTGCGCCAGTTGGGAAGCATCCAGGCGATGAATGTTTGTTGACTGTTGTGACAGCCACGCCTCCAGCCCCAGCGCATGGTGGTGGAGCTGTCCGACCACATCGCGCGCCTTTCCGGTTAATAACCCCGGCTTGAGTGCGATAAAAGTGATGGTGTGATGAGCATGAACAACCGCGCCAGGCGTCGTCCCGGTCTGAGCATTGAGTCCGGACGGAATATCCAGCGCAATAATCGGCGCAGGGAAGTGGTTAGCTTGTTCAATCAGGCTCGCCACGTTCTCGCGCGGCGCATTTTGCAGGCCGGTCCCCAGCAGTCCGTCGATAATTAAATCGGCATCCTGCGGCCATGGAGTCGCTGTTGAGTGAATCACTCCATCAGCGGCAAGCCACGCTTCACGCGCGCTGAGTGCTTCTTGTGGCAACGGTTTATCGCTTGCTTGTGCCAGCAACGTCACCCGAATGCCCGCCGCCACTGCCAGGCGAGCGACGACGTAGCCATCGCCACCGTTATTGCCATGACCACACAAAATCAGCCAGTGTCGTGCCGCAGGATATGCCGTGCGCGCTACGTCAAACGCCGCCTGACCCGCGCGCAACATCAGCTCATACAAGGAAATGCCGAGGCTCTGGGCCGCCATTTTTTCGGCGCGACGCAGTTCGTCCGCAGGCCATATGGAGTGTGGTATACTTTGGGGGATTCTTGTCAATGTATGGTCCGTCATGTCACAGCCCCTCGATCTCAATCAATTAGCGCAACAAATCAAACAATGGGGCACTGAACTCGGTTTTCAGCAGGTCGGTATTACCGATACTGACCTCAGCGAAGCCGAACCCAAACTTCAGGCATGGCTGGATAAACAATACCACGGCGAGATGGATTGGATGGCGCGCCACGGCATGATGCGCGCCCGTCCGCACGAACTACAGCCCGGAACGCTCCGGGTGATTAGCGTTCGCATGAACTATCTTCCCGCCAATGCGGCTTTTGCCCGCACGCTGAAAAACCCCGAACTCGGTTACGTCAGCCGTTATGCCCTTGGGCGTGATTATCATAAGCTGTTGCGTAACCGCCTTAAAAAGCTCGGTGAAATGATTCAGGAACAGTGTGTCTCGCTGAATTTTAGACCGTTTGTCGACTCCGCGCCTATTCTTGAACGTCCTTTAGCTGAAAAAGCTGGAATTGGCTGGACCGGAAAGCACTCACTGATCCTCAACCGCGATGCCGGATCGTTCTTCTTCCTCGGCGAACTGCTGGTGGATATCCCACTGCCTATCGACCAACCGGTGGTCGAAGAGTGTGGCCGCTGCGTGGCCTGCATGACAATTTGCCCCACTGGCGCAATCGTCGAACCGTATACCGTTGACGCACGCCGCTGCATTTCCTACCTGACGATTGAACTAGAAGGTGCCATCCCGGAAGAATTTCGCCCGCTCATCGGCAACCGAATCTATGGCTGTGACGACTGTCAGCTAATTTGTCCATGGAATCGTTTTTCACAGTTGACCGACGAAGCGGACTTCAGCCCGCGTAAAGCGCTGCATTCGCCAGAACTTATCGAACTGTTCGCCTGGAGCGAAGCTTGGTTTCTGAAAGTGACGGAAGGGTCGGCAATTCGCCGTATTGGTCATTTACGCTGGTTACGCAATATCGCCGTTGCACTGGGTAACGCACCGTGGAGCGAAGCGGCAATTCATGCGTTGGAAAGTCGTAGAGGTGAGTACCCACTACTCGATGAGCACATTGACTGGGCTATTGCGCAGCAAATTGAGCGACGTAACGCCTGTGTGGTTGAAGTGCAGTTGCCGAAGAAACAGCGGCTGGTGAGAGTGGTAGAAAAAGGGTTACCGCGCGACGCGTAAACTATTCACAGCCTGTGAGTAAAAATAAAAACACATTGCGTTTCAACACGCCAAAGTTCGTCAAGCGATCTCGCTAACATTTTGAAATGATATATCGCCTTATATTTCAATAAGATAATTAAACTCGCAAAAATCTTAAAAAAAATAGCATGCTAACAACAGAATGAAAGGCTGTGGATAACTCTGTTTACAAGAGTATTTCAGAAACGAAAAAAACAACCTCAACGAATCATTGCGTTGTGGAAGTATTTTTATTTTGGAAGAAAAATTTGGAGCGGGAAACGAGACTCGAACTCGCGACCCCGACCTTGGCAAGGTCGTGCTCTACCAACTGAGCTATTCCCGCTTGGGTGTGTCTTACTACGACTACTTTCAAATTTTGGAGCGGGAAACGAGACTCGAACTCGCGACCCCGACCTTGGCAAGGTCGTGCTCTACCAACTGAGCTATTCCCGCATTTAGGTGCTTGGTGCTGTACTACTTTCAAATTTGGAGCGGGAAACGAGACTCGAACTCGCGACCCCGACCTTGGCAAGGTCGTGCTCTACCAACTGAGCTATTCCCGCAAAATCTGGCAATTTTTGTTGCTGTCGTAATTCGCATTTCTGCTTCGTTACGGGAGGCGCATTATACGAGAATTCTTTCCCCCTGCAACCCCCCTTGAAGCGATTTTTTAAATTTATCGTTCAAGTGCTGGATAAATCGGCAGATTGACTATTCTATCGCCAATTCATCCCGTTAGCACGTTAAAGCTGAATAAAATGTTCGCGGTAGTAGGCCAGTTCCGCCACTGACTCACGGATATCATCCATCGCCTGGTGGGTGCCCTGTTTTTTGAAGCCAGGTAAAATTTCCGGTTTCCAGCGACGCGCCAGCTCTTTTAAGGTGCTCACATCCAGATAGCGATAGTGGAAGTAGGATTCCAGCTCCGGCATGTATTTAAACAAGAAGCGACGATCCTGCCCGATGCTGTTCCCGCAAATCGGTGATTTACCTTCAGGCACCCACTTTTTCAGAAATTCCAGCGTCGCCAGTTCGGCTTCACGATCGCCCTGAGTACTGGCCTTCACGCGCTCAACCAGCCCGCTACCGGTATGGGTACGCACGTTCCAGTCATCCATCAGCGCCAATTGTGCATCTGATTGATGGACGGCAATAGTTGGCCCTTCTGCCAGAATATTGAGCTGCGCATCGGTCACCAGCGTGGCAATTTCGATAATGCGATCGTGCTCGGGATTCAGGCCGGTCATCTCCAGATCGATCCAAATCAGGTTGTTTTCATCTGCACTCATGTTATTTTCCACCCTTCTGTCTGACCTGCCGCAACAAGACGCGACGGGTTAACTAGTATTAATTAGCGTGTATCATAGAGGTTTTGCCCAGCACGGGCGACCAGGAGTCAGCACGATTGAGTAAAAATAAACTCTCCAAAGGTCAGCAGCGTCGCGTATCAGCTAACCACCAGCGCCGCTTAACCACCACAAAAGAGAAGCCCGATTTCGACGATAACCTGTTTGGCGAAGCCGCCGAAGGGATCGTCATTAGCCGCTTCGGTATGCACGCCGACGTGGAATCCGCCGATGGCGAAACCCACCGCTGCAATATCCGTCGCACCATTCGCTCACTGGTTACCGGCGACCGCGTCGTCTGGCGTCCAGGTAAAGCTGCCGCGGAAGGCGTAAGAGTCAAAGGTATCGTTGAAGCGGTACACGAACGCAAGTCGGTTCTGACGCGTCCGGACTTTTATGACGGCGTGAAGCCCATCGCTGCCAATATCGATCAAATTGTCATTGTGTCCGCTATTTTGCCAGAGCTGTCGCTGAATATTATCGACCGTTATCTCGTGGCTTGCGAAACGCTCGACGTAGAACCGCTGCTAGTATTGAATAAAATTGACCTGCTTGATGAAGAGGGCATGGCATTCGTCAACGAGCAGATGGATATCTACCGCAATATCGGTTATCGCGTCCTGATGGCTTCCAGCCATACTCAGGATGGCTTAAAGCCACTGGAAGAAGCGCTGACGAACCGAATCAGTATCTTTGCAGGGCAGTCTGGGGTCGGTAAATCCAGCTTGCTCAACGCTCTGCTGGGGCTCTCCGACGACAGCATCCTGACCAACGACGTTTCTAACGTCTCCGGTCTGGGGCAGCACACCACCACGGCGGCGCGTCTGTATCACTTCCCACACGGCGGCGACGTGATTGACTCCCCGGGCGTGCGTGAATTTGGTTTGTGGCACCTTGAGCCGGAACAAGTGACCAATGGATTTGTCGAATTCCATGACTATCTTGGCCTGTGCAAATATCGCGACTGTAAGCACGACAACGATCCCGGCTGCGCCATTCGTGAAGCCGTTGAGAACGGCAAGATTGCTGAATCACGTTTTGAGCATTACCACCATATTCTGGACAGTATGTCGCAGGTAAAAACGCGTAAAAACTTTTCAGATACCGATAAATGAGAACTATGATTTTGCCGACTGACATTCTGGCTAACAATCGCTAGAATCGGCCGCTTTTCTCATTAAGATCCGACGTTCGGCGTCGGATCAGGAACGACACATATTGGCCTGGAGGCTACCTTGTTAAACTCGTTTAAACTTTCACTGCAATACATTCTGCCTAAACTGTGGCTTACGCGTCTCGCAGGCTGGGGTGCAAGCAAACGAGCGGGATGGCTGACCAAACTGGTTATCGATCTGTTCGTGAAATTCTACAAGGTCGATATGAACGAGGCGCAGAAGCCGGATACCGCCAGCTATCGCACCTTCAACGATTTCTTTGTTCGTCCGCTGCGTGATGAAGTGCGTCCACTCAACACCGATCCAAGCGTCCTGGTGATGCCAGCCGACGGTGTTATTAGCCAGTTAGGTGCGATCGAAGGCGACAAAATTCTGCAGGCGAAAGGCCACAATTACTCGCTAGAAGCCCTGTTGGCCGGTAACTACATCATGGCTGACCTGTTCCGTAACGGGACATTCGCCACGACCTACCTGTCACCGCGCGACTATCACCGTGTGCATATGCCGTGTAACGGTATCCTGCGTGAGATGATTTACGTACCAGGCGATCTGTTCTCCGTAAACCACCTGACTGCACAAAATGTACCGAACCTGTTTGCCCGTAACGAGCGCGTCATCTGCCTGTTCGATACTGAGTTTGGCCCAATGGCACAGATTCTGGTTGGCGCGACGATTGTCGGCAGTATTGAAACCGTTTGGGCTGGCACCATCACCCCGCCACGTGAAGGCGTGATTAAGCGCTGGACCTACCCTGCGGGCGACCAGGAGGGTTCAATCGCTCTGCTGAAAGGTCAGGAAATGGGCCGCTTCAAGCTGGGTTCCACGGTTATTAACCTGTTTGCACCGGGCAAAGTGAAGCTGGCTGAGCAGCTGCAAAACCTCTCTGTGACCAAACTGGGTGAGCCGCTGGCTATCTCTACCGAAGCCGTCGTAGAACCAGAAGTGGTCGCCGAACCAGAAGTTGTGGTTGCGCCGGAAGTGGTCGTCGAACCGGAAATGGTGGCTGAACCAGAAGTCGTCGCTGAGCCGGTTATTATCGTTGAACCAGTTGAAGAAAAAGTTATCGAACAGAAGGTCGCACCACTGACCGACGATAAAAAAGAGCAAAGTTAATTACTGAAAAAGGGTTTTGATGTGCGCCTGATTATCACGTTACTGATGGCCTGGTGCCTCAGCCAGGGGGCGTACGCAGCGACGGCCCCCAACGCCCGACAAATCGCCCAGGAACTGGAACAGGCGAAAGCGGCCAAGCCCGCTCAGCCTGAAACCGTCGAGGCACTACAAAATGCACTGACCGCGCTTGAGGAGCAAAAAGGCTCCCTCGAGCGCGCCGCTCAGTATCAGCAAGTCATCGATAACTTCGCCAAACTCTCCCAGACGCTGCGCAACCAGCTAAATAATCTGCGCGATGAACCTCGCCCTGCACCAGAAGGCATGAGCTCAGATGCGCTAAACCAGGAGATTTTGCAGGTTAGCAGCCAGCTGCTAGAAAAAAGTCGCATTGCTCAACAGGAACAAGAGCGCGCACGCGATATTGCCGATTCTGTTAATCAGTTGCCACAGCAGCAAACCGACGCCCGCCGCCAGTTGAATGACGTGGAGCGCCGTATCGGCACGACGCCGGGCAATACACCGCTGGCGCAAGCGCAGGCCCTCAGTCTCCAGGCCGAATCCAGTAAACTTAAAGCGTTGGTTGATGAGCTAGAGCTGGCACAGTTATCGGCAAATAACCGCCAGGAGCTGTCGCGTATGCGTTCTGAGCTGGCGCAAAAGCAGAGCGAGCAGCTCGACGCCTACTTGCAAGCACTACGTAATCAGTTGAACAGCCAGCGCCAGCGCGAAGCGGAACGGGCGCTGGAAAGCACCGAACTGTTGGCAGAGAACAGTGAGAACCTACCGGCAGGGATCGTTAACCAGTTTAAAATTAACCGTGAACTGTCACAGGCGCTGAACCAGCAAGCTCAGCGCATGGATCTTGTCGCCTCTCAGCAGCGTCAAGCAACCAACCAGACCCTTCAGGTGCGTCAGGCACTCAATACCCTACGCGAACAGTCCCAGTGGCTCGGCGCTTCGAATCTGCTAGGCGAAGCGTTACGCGCCCAGGTTTCACGTCTGCCAGAGATGCCAAAGCCACAGCAACTGGACACAGAAATGGCGCAACTTCGCGTTCATCGTCTGCGTTATGAAGACCTGCTGAACAAACAGCCGCAGTTGCGGCAGATTAATCAGGTTGACGGCCAGCCGCTCACCAGTGAGCAGAATCGTATTCTTGAGGCGCAACTGCGGACTCAACGCGAGCTACTCAATTCACTGCTGCAGGGTGGTGACACGCTGATCCTCGAATTAACCAAGCTGAAGGTTTCCAACAGCCAGTTGGAAGATGCGCTCAAAGAGGTTAACGAAGCCACACACCGCTACCTGTTCTGGACGTCAGATGTGCGCCCTATCGACTTCAGCTGGCCGCTGGAGATCGTGCAAGACCTGCGCCGCCTGATCTCACTGGACACCTTCAGTCAGCTTGGCAAAGCCAGCATGATGATGCTCACCAGCCGCCAGACATTGCTGCCGCTGTTTGCCGCTCTACTGCTGGTCGGTTTTAGCATTAGCTCACGTAAGCATTTCACGCGCTTCCTCGAGCGCTGTAGCGCGCGGGTAGGCAAAGTTACCCAGGATCACTTCTGGCTCACGATGCGCACCGTATTCTGGTCAATTCTGGTAGCATCACCGCTACCGGTACTGTGGGCCACGCTGGGTTACGGTCTTCAGGAAGCCTGGCCGTTCCCGCTTGCCGTAGCGATCGGCGATGGCGTCACCGCCACCGTGCCGCTGCTGTGGGTGGTGATGATCTGCGCCACCTTTGCGCGCACCAACGGTCTGTTTATCGTTCACTTCGGCTGGCCGCAAAATCGCGTCGCCCGTGCCATGCGCTATTACCTGATGAGCATTGGGCTTATCGTGCCGCTGATAATGGCGCTGATCATGTTCGATAACCTCAACGACCGCGAGTTCTCAGCATCGCTAGGCAGACTTTGCTTTATGTTGATCTGCGGAGCATTGGCGATTGTCACGCTCAGTCTCAAGCGCGCGGGAATTCCTTTGTATCTCGACAAAGAAGGCAACGGCGACAACCGGGTTAACAGCATGCTGTGGAACCTGATGATTGGCGCACCGCTGGTCGCCATTTTTGCTGCCGCCGTCGGCTACCTCGCCACCTCACAAGCGCTGCTGGCACGCCTTGAGACATCGGTCGCCATCTGGTTCCTGCTGTTGGTGATTTACCACGTCATCCGCCGCTGGATGTTGATTCAGCGCCGCCGACTGGCGTTTGAACGCGCCAAAAACAAGCGTGCTGAGATGCTGGCGCACCGCGCCCGTGGCGAAGAAGAGCCGCATCCGTCGAGCCTTGAAGGTGCGGCAGAAATGGAAGTCAGTGAGGTGAATCTCGATACCATCAGCGAACAATCGTTGCGGCTGGTACGGTCAATACTGATGCTGGTCGCACTGGTATCCGTGATTATTCTGTGGTCGGAAATTCACTCAGCGTTCGGCTTCCTTGAGAACATCTCGCTGTGGGACGTAACCTCAACCGTACAGGGCGTTGAGAGCATTGAGCCTATCACCCTCGGTGCCGTGTTGATTGCGATTTTGGTGTTGATTATCACCACCCAGCTTGTCCGTAACTTACCCGCGCTACTCGAGCTTGCCATCCTACAACACCTGTCGCTGACGCCGGGTACCGGCTATGCCATTACCACCATCACCAAATATCTGCTGCTGCTGATCGGTGGGCTGGTCGGATTCTCGATGATTGGTATTGAATGGGCGAAGTTACAGTGGCTAGTCGCGGCGCTGGGTGTCGGGTTGGGCTTTGGCTTGCAGGAGATATTCGCCAACTTTATCTCTGGTCTGATTATTCTGTTTGAGAAACCCATTCGTATCGGCGATACGGTCACCATCCGAGACCTGACCGGCAGCGTGACGAAAATTAACACCCGCGCCACCACTATTAGCGACTGGGACCGTAAGGAGATAATCGTGCCGAATAAAGCGTTTATCACCGAGCAGTTTATCAACTGGTCTCTGTCGGATTCGGTCACCCGCGTGGTGTTAAGTATTCCAGCACCGTCTGATGCCAATAGCGAAGAGGTAGCGCAGATTCTGCTCACCGCAGCACACCGTTGCTCGCTGGTCATCGATACCCCGCCGCCGGAAGCTTTCCTCGTGGATTTACAACAGGGCATTCAGATCTTCGAGCTGCGTATCTATGCCGCCGAGATGGGTCACCGTATGCCGCTGCGTCACGAGCTGCACCAGTTGATTCTGGCCGGTTTCCGCCAGCACGGTATCGATATGCCGTTCCCACCGTTCCAGATGCGTCTGGAAAGCCTGAATGGCAAGAAAACGTCGAATACGTTGTCATCGGCGGGAAGAACACGCCAGCCGGGAAGTTTGTAAGCGCAACGATTTGTCGCAACAGGTAGGCCTGAAAGCTGCGCGCCATCAGGCACAATCCTGCAGATTGCCGGATGGCGGCTTCACCTTATCCGGCCTACGTAAATTGTAGCCCGGACGAGGTGTGCAAGCACCGACGCCGGGCTACCTTTCTGCCAGATACCCTCCGGCATTCAACATTACTCCGCCGCCAGCTCCGGTTGGCGGTTAATGCGGCGGTGATAGTTCTCATAAATCACCATCGCCAACAGCGAGAAGAAGATCGGCCCACCGACCATCCATAGCGCGCTGCTCCAGTCACCCGCATCAATCACCGGCTGAATCACGGTAAAGATGTTGGCAAAAGTCACCACTAAAACCACCACCGTCGTTGCCAGCCATGTAGATGCCTTGGTTTTAAACATCACAAATGGACGTTCGAGATCCATTTTGGCTTTAAAAAACGGGAAGGCCAGCGCCAGGAACAGATATGGCAGGGTCATTGAGACGTTCGCCATCAACGTCAGCTTGTTGTAAAACGCTGAAGCGGTATCGCCGCCAAAAGAGACCAGCAGAATAAACAAGCTCACCAACGCACACTGCATCCACATTGCCGTAGATGGCATACCGTTTTCATTGAGACGGGTCATCGACGCCGGCCACAACGCTTTTGGCGTGCCCTGAATAATCGCCTTCAGCGGCGAGTAGCTTAAGGTGAAAAACGCGCCGGTATAGGCGAGGAACATCGACAGCCCGGTGATACGCGCAAACCATACGCCCACCGTGGCAGCCACTTCAGGCGGCAGGTGCAAAGCATTGCCAAGCGTGGTGCCCAGACTGGTCATCAGCACGTAGGTAATATTGCCAAGGTTAACCGAATGGTCGCTTAAAATTTGCTGCCAATTAGTACTCACACCCCACAAGAATATGGCGAGTGAATAACCAATCGAAATAACAATCGCGGCAAAGATAATACCTTTGGCAAAGTTCTTTTCCGGTTTATCAGTTTTGTCCACCAGACCACCGACAGCTTCAATACCGCCGTAAGCGAAAATGGCAAATACCACAAACGATAATACCGCCAGCCCGGATTGATAACCCGGATTCGGCGAGGCGGTGAAATTAATCGGCTGTGCGAAGTGGCCGCCGTTTAATAACAAAATGGCAATACTCACTAACAATAAAACTAAATTCAGACACATAACGGCAATGCCGCCCACGGCGGTAATTCGGGCAATTTTATTAATTCCTTTTGCCGCAACCGTTGTGACTAACACCATCCACACGACCGCTAACAGCCCGACCACCTGCGTGGAGGCCAGCCCCGCAAAGCCCCAGTGCTGGGTCATGTCTGTGCCAAATAAGAAGGTCGAGAACGGAACCCATACTTTCGCTGAGGTGCTTACCATCCAGATAACGTAGGAGGAGAACCACATAAAGGTGCCAATAAATGCGTAGCGCGGGCCGACGCTATTATTCATCCACGAATAGATACCGCCCTCTTCCTTACGGTAGGCAGATCCCATTTCAGCCATCATTAAGGCGAATGGAATAAAGAATAAAAGCGCGGAAAATATATACCAGGTGATGGCGCTATATCCCATCAGGTAAAACGCGGAGGGGCTATTGGCAAAACCAAAAACTGACGTAAATATCATGAGGATGAGGCCAATAAGGCTCATCTTTTTTATTGATTGGGTCATTTGACCATCCCTTACTCTGGACTGTTTTTTTAACATATCGAGCGGCATCGCGCGGCAGGCTTGCATCGGCAAGGCAGCGGAAATCGACGCGAGAAATTGCTGGCAGGATGATAGCAAATAGCCAGACGAATCTTGTGGCCATAAGAGGGAATTTTGAAATTAAAAACTAGAAAATGGCGCAATTTGCGCCATTTTATGTTGCATAATTGTATGCAATCAGGCTTATGCCCGTTCCACGCTGAACGCCAATACGTCCGACAGTTGTTCAGCGCCTAACGCCAGCATGACCAGACGATCAACGCCCAGGGCTACACCGGAACAGTCTGGTAAACCCGCCGCCAACGCATCCAGTAGATTCTGGTCGATAGGCTGTGCCGGGAGACCACGCGCTACGCGCTTGCGGTTATCCTGCTCAAAGCGCTGCTGCTGTTCGCGGGCGTCGGTCAGTTCATGGAAGCCATTCGCCAGCTCAATCCCTTTGAAGTAAACCTCAAAACGCTCGGCTACGCGGTGATCTTCAGCGCTAATCTGCGCAAGCGAAGCCTGGCTTGCCGGGAAGTGGTAAACAAACGTCGGCTTGTCTTTGCCGATATGCGGTTCAACGCCCATCGCAAACAACAGTTGTAGCAAGGTATCGCGGTCTTCTTCGGTATCGGCGATGTTGCTCAAATCAAGCTTTGCCGCCACTTCACGTAGCTGGGTTTTGTCCGCTGACAGCGGGTCAATTTCCAGGTGACGCTGGAACGCCTGCTGATAAGAGAGGCTTTCAGCGGGCTGGGTTTCCAGCACCTGCTGCAACAGATCATCGACTTCGTTAATCAGACGATACATGTCGAAGTGCGGTCGATACCACTCCAGCATAGTGAACTCTGGATTGTGGTGACGCCCCATCTCTTCGTTACGGAAGCTTCGGCACAGCTGGAATACCGGGCCACAGCCCGCTGCCAGCAGGCGCTTCATATGGTATTCCGGGCTGGTCATCAGATACAGATTCATGCCCTGGGAATGCCCCGGGCCAACAAAGCGAGTCTCAAACGGGACTAAATGGACGTCTGTCACCGTTGCCTGGCTCATACAAGGCGTCTCCACCTCCAGTACACCGCGGTCGGCAAAGAAACGACGAATTTCCGCCATCAGCGCCGCGCGTTTTAACAGGTTAGGGATGGATGCGCTCGGCTGCCAGGTTGCCGTCTCGCTCATGTTTTTTTCTCCGATTTCAGACAAGGGCACGAAGTCTACCCTCAAGCATCACATGACACAAATTTTGCCCAGCAATTTCCCGCAGGACAGGAACGACAATTTCTCTAAGTAATTCCACAAAGTAATTCATCAGCTACATTGATAAATAAAGCGCACATAACGATAAAAAAATCGAACACGTCAAATTTCCCTGACGACCTCACGGGTATACTGCTTTACCCATAAAGGAGCAGTGGAAACGTTTTTACGCCAGGCTACCTGATATCCCCCGCGTAGCTTGTTGTGAAATAACAAAAATCTGGAGGAATGTCGTGCAAACCTTTCAAGCCGATCTTGCCATTATAGGCGCTGGTGGCGCTGGATTACGTGCTGCTATCGCAGCGGCCCAGGCCAACCCGAAAGCCAAAATCGCGTTGATCTCTAAAGTTTATCCTATGCGCAGCCACACGGTTGCCGCTGAAGGTGGCTCCGCCGCCGTCGCACAGGACCATGATAGCTTCGAATACCATTTTCACGACACCGTCGCCGGTGGCGACTGGCTTTGCGAACAGGATGTCGTCGATTACTTCGTCCACCATTGCCCAACGGAGATGACCCAGCTCGAACAGTGGGGTTGCCCGTGGAGTCGTCGCCCAGACGGTAGCGTCAACGTCCGACGTTTCGGCGGCATGAAAATCGAGCGTACGTGGTTCGCCGCCGATAAAACCGGCTTCCACATGCTGCATACTTTGTTCCAGACCTCCCTTCAATTCCCGCAAATCCAACGTTTTGATGAACACTTCGTCCTCGACATTCTGGTCGATGACGGCCAGGCCCGTGGCCTGGTGGCGATGAATATGATGGAGGGCTCACTGGTGCAAATTCGCGCCAACGCGGTGGTGATGGCGACCGGCGGCGCAGGCCGCGTGTATCGCTACAACACCAACGGTGGCATCGTCACCGGCGATGGTATGGGCATGGCGCTGAGCCACGGCGTGCCGCTACGTGATATGGAATTTGTTCAGTATCACCCGACCGGCCTGCCGGGTTCGGGCATCCTGATGACTGAAGGCTGTCGTGGTGAAGGCGGTATCCTGGTCAACAAAAATGGCTATCGCTATTTGCAGGATTACGGCATGGGGCCGGAAACACCGCTCGGCGAGCCGAAAAACAAATATATGGAGCTGGGTCCGCGCGACAAAGTCTCCCAGGCCTTCTGGCACGAATGGCGTAAAGGCAACACCGTACCGACCCCGCGCGGCGATGTGGTTTACCTCGACCTGCGCCATCTCGGTGAGAAAAAGCTGCTGGAACGTCTGCCGTTTATCTGCGAACTGGCGAAAGCCTACGTCGGTGTCGATCCGGTGAAAGAGCCGATTCCTGTGCGTCCAACCGCGCACTACACCATGGGCGGCATCGAAACCGATCAGCACTGCGAAACCCGCATTAAAGGGCTGTTTGCCGTCGGCGAATGTTCTTCCGTCGGGCTGCACGGCGCAAACCGTCTGGGTTCCAACTCATTAGCAGAGCTGGTGGTGTTTGGCCGCATGGCCGGCGAGCAGGCGATGGCGCGTGCTGCAACAGCGGGAGAAGCGAACGGCAGCGCGCTGGACGCGCAGGTCAGCGACATCGAAAACCGCCTGAAGGCCGTCGTGAACCAGGAAGGCAACGAAAACTGGTCGAAGATCCGCGACGAAATGGGTCTGTCGATGGAAGAAGGCTGTGGGATTTACCGTACGCCGGAACTGATGCAGAAAACCATCGATAAACTGGCCGAGCTGCAAGAGCGTTTCAAGCGCGTGCGCGTGACCGATACTTCCAGCGTGTTCAACACCGACCTGCTCTACACCATCGAGCTGGGCCACGGGCTGAACGTTGCCGAATGTATGGCACACTCTGCAATGGCGCGTAAAGAGTCGCGCGGCGCACATCAGCGTCTGGATGAAGGCTGTACCGAACGTGATGACGTCAACTTCCTCAAGCATACCCTCGCCTTCCGCGATGCCGACGGCACCACCCGCCTCGACTATAGCGATGTGAAGATCACCACCCTGCCACCGGCAAAACGCGTCTATGGTGGTGAAGCAGAAGCGGCCGAGAAGAAGGAGAAGGCCAATGGCTGAGATGCAAAATATCAAAATTGAGATTGTGCGCTACAACCCGGAAGTGGACAGTGCACCTCATAGCGCCTTTTATGAAGTGCCTTACGATGAGCAGACTTCACTGCTCGACGCGCTGGGCTACATCAAAGACAACCTGGCACCGGATTTAAGCTACCGCTGGTCCTGCCGTATGGCGATCTGTGGTTCCTGCGGCATGATGGTTAACAAGGTGCCAAAACTAGCCTGTAAGACCTTCCTACGCGAATACACCAAAGGTCTGAAGGTTGAAGCGCTGGCTAACTTCCCGATTGAACGCGATCTGGTGGTCGATATGACCCACTTTATCGAGAGTCTGGAAGCGATTAAACCGTACATCATCGGCAACCCACGCACGCCGGATCAGGGCCCGAACACGCAGACCCCGGCGCAGATGGCGAAATACCATCAGTTCTCCGGCTGCATCAACTGCGGTCTGTGCTATGCGGCCTGCCCACAGTTTGGCCTGAATCCTGAGTTCATTGGTCCTGCGGCCATAACGCTTGCGCACCGCTACAACGAAGACAGCCGCGATCACGGTAAGAAAGAACGTATGGCGCAGCTTAACGGTCAGAATGGCGTCTGGACCTGCACCTTTGTCGGTTACTGCTCCGAAGTGTGCCCGAAACACGTCGACCCGGCCGCCGCCATTCAGCAGGGCAAAGTGGAAAGCTCGAAAGACTTTCTTATCGCCACCCTGAAACCACGCTAAGGAGTGCATGATGACGACTAAACGCAAACCCTATGTACGGCCGATGCCGTCCACCTGGTGGAAAAATCTGCCGTTTTATCGCTTCTATATGCTGCGTGAAGGCACGGCGGTACCGGCGGTCTGGTTCAGCCTTGAACTGATGTATGGGATTTTCGCCCTCAAACACGGCCCTGAAACCTGGGCTAATTTTGTCGGCTTCCTGCAAAATCCCATTATCGTTATCCTGAACCTGATTGTGCTCGCAGCGGCGTTGCTTCATACCAAAACCTGGTTTGAACTGGCGCCAAAAGCCGCAAACATCATCGTAAAAGGCGAGAAAATGGGGCCAGAGCCGGTGATTAAAGGGCTATGGACGGTGACGGCTCTCGTCACTGTGGTCATTCTGTTTGTCGCACTGTTCTGGTAAGGAGACTATTGTGATCAATCCAAATCCAAAACGTTCTGACGAGCCGGTCTTCTGGGGACTGTTTGGCGCAGGCGGTATGTGGAGCGCCATCATTGCACCGGTAATTATTCTACTGGTCGGTATTTTACTGCCGCTGGGGCTGTTCCCGGGCGACGCACTGAGCTATGAGCGCGTGCTGGCCTTTGCCAGCAGCTTCATTGGCCGCGTCTTCATCTTCCTGATGATTGTCCTGCCGCTGTGGTGCGGCCTGCACCGTATTCACCATGCGATGCACGACCTGAAAATCCACGTGCCAAGCGGCAAGTGGGTGTTCTACGGTCTGGCCACCATCCTGACCGTGGTCACATTGATTGCCGTGGTCACCATTTAAGTCCACAGGCCCGCCATCCGGCGGGCCTGTTATTTTCGCATCTTCCCCACCAGCCACTGCGCAAACTCACCCATGGCGGGCGTTTCTGCACGTGACTGAAGCCGGGTAAGCCAGTAACTCCCCAAATCAATCTGTGTTGTAAACGGCTGAACAATACGCTCGCTATTGAGCAAGTGGGTAAACATCTCAACGGGTGCAATAGCGATCCCTGCGCCTGCCTGTGCAGCTTCCAGCATGGTGACTGACGAATCAAATACCATCACCCGATGTGTCGGCGACGGCGGCAACTCACCCGCGGCCTGCATCCACGCCGTCCATTCATCGCGCCGGTAGGAACGCAGAAGAGTGAATTTCAACATATCGGCTGGCGAATGCAGATTAGCGGCAATCTCTGGCGAGCATAGCGGTGCCAATGGCGCAGGGCACAGGAACATTGCATCGGTGCCATGCCAGGCTCCGCCGCCGTAACGAAGGGTAAAATCCAGCCCCTCGGCCGCAGGATCGACACGGTTATTATGCGTCGACAGTTGTAGATCAATATGCGGGTAACGGCGATGAAAATCCTCAAGCTGTGAGAATAGGAAGCCGGTCGCAAACGTGCCAACGACGCCCACCTTCAGCTTCTCCTGAGTGCGATGACTGGCAAAGCGATCGAGCATCCCGGCGATACGATCAAAAGAATCGTTCAGGACGGGCAGGAGATTTTCGCCTTCAGTGGTCAACATCAGGCCGCGGGACACCCGCACAAAAAGCTGGCAATTCAAATGCTGCTCCAGCGCCTTCACATGCTGACTAATAGCCGAATGGGTCACATTCAGCTCAATAGCGGCATGCGTAAAATTCAGATGCCTGGCGGCGGCTTCGAAAGCCCGAAGCGAATTCAGGGGGATATAGCTGCGCGTCATAGACCCATCCGTTAGAAAAATTAACAGCTCATGCTAAATTTAACCGTTTGTCAGGCCTAGTCAAATCCCACAAACTACGCTCGTCTGAAGGGCCCGGACATACTCTTGACCTGTGATTATGGAAGATAATTGATGATGAAAAAATCCCTTTGCTGCGCCCTGCTGCTCGGCGTCTCTTGCACCACGCTTGCCGCGCCAATGTCAGAAAAACAGCTGGCTGACGTCGTGGAACGTACCATTACGCCGCTGATGAAAGCGCAGGCCGTTCCGGGCATGGCTGTCGCGGTCATTTACCAGGGCAAACCGCACTACTTTACCTTCGGCAAAGCCGATATCGCCGCCAATAAACCGGTGACCCCACAAACGCTGTTCGAACTGGGTTCTATTAGCAAAACCTTCACCGGCGTGCTGGGCGGCGATGCCGTTGCTCGCGGTGAGATTTCCCTTAGCGATAAAGCGACAAAGTACTGGCCTGAATTGACCGGCAAACAGTGGCAAGGTATTAGCCTACTGGATTTGGCGACCTATACCGCAGGCGGCCTGCCGCTACAGGTACCCGATGACGTCACCGATAACGCATCCTTGCTGCACTTCTACCAGACCTGGCAGCCGCAGTATCACCCCGGCAGCACGCGTCTTTATGCCAATGCCAGTATTGGTCTGTTTGGTGCGCTGGCCGTCAAACCGTCCGGCATGAGCTTTGAGCAAGCGATGACCGAACGCGTCTTTAAACCACTCAAACTGGCCCATACGTGGATAAACGTTCCTCCACAGGAAACTCAGCACTACGCCTGGGGCTATCGCGACGGTAAAGCCGTCCACGTTTCGCCAGGTATGCTGGATGCAGAAGCCTATGGCGTGAAAACGAACGTCGAAGATATGGCGAGCTGGGTGATGGCGAACATGACGCCAGATAGCGTCCAGGATGCGTCACTGAAGCAAGGCATTACCGCAGCGCAGTCTCGCTACTGGCGTATCGGATCTATGTATCAAGGGCTTGGCTGGGAGATGCTCAACTGGCCGGTCGACGCCAAAACGGTGATCAACGGTAGTGATAACAAGGTCGCACTGGCGGCGTTACCGGTGAAAGAAGTGAATCCGCCTGCGCCACCGGTCAAAGCATCGTGGGTACATAAAACCGGTTCTACCGGCGGGTTCGGTAGCTACGTGGCGTTTATCCCTGAAAAGGATCTTGGCATCGTGATGCTCGCCAACAAGAGCTATCCCAACCCTGCCCGTGTTGAAGCGGCTTACCGCATTCTGAGCGCGCTGCCATAACGGCTTGCCGGGCGGAGTCTCCACCGCCCGGTCAATATTAATGTGCGCTGATTTTCAAACCAATAATGCCCAGAACGATAAGCGCCAGGCTGGCAATACGCATTGGGCTTGCGGACTCACCTAACAGCAAAATACCGGTTATCGCCGCCCCGACCGCACCAATCCCCGTCCACACCGCATAGGCCGTTCCAACGGGCAGACTTTTCATCGCCCATGACAGCATTGCCATGCTAACGACCATCGCCACAACGGTAATCACGCTGGGAACCAGACGGCTAAAACCATGGGTATATTTAAGGCCAACGGCCCAGACGACTTCGAGAAGACCAGCAACAAAGAGAATTAACCAAGGCATATAAGGCTCCATTAAATGGGGCCGTCCCCGGATGCGATACGCTTACAGGTCGTCCCGTAAGGTTTTTTGAAAAGTCGCAGTAGTATAAGGCAGGAAAAACGACGGTACAACGTTACGCCGTACCGTCATATATCTTTATTGCTGGGCTTTAGTTGCCGCGCCAGAAATCGCACTGCCACCATCCGAAATATCCTGTCCCACACCACGTGTGGTATTACAGGCGGTTAAAACAGAGGAAAGTACCAGAACTGTAAAAAGTGATGCGATCGCTTTTTTCACCATAATAATATCCTTTGCGTGAGTTTTTGTTATCTAGCTCTATAAGCATAGACAACTTCACTCAGGATGTTGGGATCTCAGCGTTTTTTAGGAAGAAAGGAATTAACTCACGGCGTGGGAAATAGCGTGACCCAGACTCTGAATATCTTCACCCACGCCACGCGCGGTGTTGCAGCCGGTCAGCAGTGCACCGCTCAGAAACAGCAGCAGAAAAAGTTTAACGGTCGGTTTCATCATCCATGCCCGCAAGAGATCGACGCAACAACAACGTTGCTGCGTCTAATCGCATTACTTGACGCGTGAGACGTATTCGCCAGAGCGAGTATCGACTTTGATTACTTCGCCAATCTGTACGAACAGTGGCACTTTAACCACAGCGCCGGTGCTCAGCGTTGCTGGTTTACCGCCGGTACCTGCGGTATCACCTTTCAGACCTGGATCGGTTTCAACGATTTCCAGTTCAACGAAGTTCGGTGGGGTCACGGAGATAGGCTGACCGTTCCACAGGGTCACGATGCACTCAGCCTGATCCAGCAGCCATTTCGCGTTATCACCAACCGCTTTCTCATCGGCAGCCAGCTGCTCGAAGGTTTCGTTGTTCATGAAGTGCCAGAACTCACCGTCGCTGTACAGGAAGGTCAGGTTCATATCGGCAACATCTGCACCTTCAGCAGAGTCGGTAGACTTGAAGGTTTTCTCAACACGAGTACCGGTCAACAGACGACGCAGTTTAACGCGTGCGAATGCCTGACCTTTACCCGGCTTAACGAATTCACTGGCTTCAACCGCGTACGGTTCGCCGTCCATCATGATTTTAAGACCAGCACGAAAATCGTTGCTATAGTAAGTCGCCATAAGGCCCTCTGAAATTGTTAAATGGTAGCTAAGCCACAAAATGGCGCATATTGTAACCCTAAATACCCCATCCAGAGAAGATTGGTTGATGCAACTTGCCGATGTTCTCACCGATCCGGATGAACTATTACGTCTTCTGAATATAGACGCTGATGAAAATTTGCTCGCAGGACGAGACGCGAAGCGCCTTTTCGCCCTGCGTGTTCCACGTGCATTTATCGCGCGAATGGAAAAAGGCAATCCCAACGATCCGCTTTTGCGCCAGGTACTGACCTCGCAAGAGGAGTTTATTGCCGCGCCCGGTTTTTCCACCGACCCGCTGGAAGAACAGCACAGCGTGGTACCCGGTCTGCTGCATAAGTACCGAAATCGCGCACTGTTGTTGGTCAAAGGGGGCTGTGCAGTCAACTGCCGTTATTGCTTCCGTCGTCACTTCCCGTATGCCGACAATCAGGGCAATAAACGCAACTGGCAGGCAGCGCTGGACTACATAAGCGCGCATCCGGAACTGGACGAAATTATCTTCTCCGGCGGCGATCCGTTGATGGCAAAAGATCATGAACTGGACTGGCTTGTCAGCCAGCTAGAGGCCATCCCGCATATCAAGCGCCTGCGCATTCACAGCCGCTTGCCGATTGTGATTCCCGCACGCATCACCGATACGCTAGTCGCCCGCTTCGCACGTTCATCGCTGCAAATTCTGCTGGTGAACCATATCAACCACGCCAATGAAATTGATGACGCATTTTGCGCTGCCATGACCAACCTGCGCAAAGCGGGTGTCACGCTGCTTAACCAAAGCGTACTGTTGCGCGGCGTTAATGATAATGCGCAAACCCTGGCAAACCTTAGCAACGCGCTGTTTGATGCGGGAGTGATGCCTTATTACCTGCACGTGCTGGACAAAGTTCAAGGTGCGGCACACTTCCTTGTCAGTGATGAAGAAGCGCGCGAAATCGTGCGTGAACTCTTAACGCTAGTCTCAGGCTATATGGTGCCAAAACTGGCGCGCGAAATTGGCGGAGAGCCAAGTAAAACGCCACTGGATCTCAATCTACGCCAACGTTAAGCCCCTCTCTCTATACAGGCTTCGGCCTGTATATATTCTCTGGACTTCATAGTGACCTGTGCTATTTTAACTCTCTCAATACTGCCATAAAAATAAACCAGATCAATAAGTTAAATAATTTCATTTAACTCAAAAATGGTTAAGGAGAACCGTTTGGCTATCACTATCATGGGTATTAATGCGGGCGTTATCCGCCAGGATAAAAATTTCATTGCTCTGGCGCTGAAAATCAAAGCCCCACGTAGCAAAGAGTTGCTTTTCTTCCTTCCTACACTGGTGCTGAAAGACCTGCTTATCGCACTGGAATTTCGTATTTCGCAGATCCCAACGCTCAGCGCAGACGACCGTAGCCACTATGAAAAATTGCGCGATAAAGCCGTGCAGAAAATGCATCAAAACATCCCCACTATTTCACGCGAAGAGCTGGAACACGCGGATGTGAATATGCGGGTCAACACCCTCGCGCTATTGCAGCACGATGCGAACACCATGACCTTTGCACTGAATTTGCAATCAGGTAAAACCGTTGAGCTGACGGTTGATCTGCTCCAGATTGAGCTGCTGATTACCGTCATGATCCACGCCATCAACAACGCCGATATGCGCGAACTTGCCGTACGCATGTCATCAATTCTTGATTTCTTACCCCTGTACGACGTGGACTACCGCGACGGTGGCAATCTTGAATACGACTCTTATGACCACCCAGCCTGGAAGCGTAACTTGTTTGTGCATCATCTGGCGGTGCTTTATCGCTACACAGATGCTGACGGCAAAGTGCAGTTTTGTGGGACGGTGATTAAAACGCGCAGTAAGCCTGGAACTAAAGAAGTGGAGGGTATTTCTCGCCGCCTGCTGGACGTCAGCCCGCGACTGAACAAGCTAGCAAACATGCCAAGCCAGGTGCTGGTGAGAGCGCTCTCTTCCGATAAGAACAAAACGTTCAGCGCTGACGCCTGTATGCAAGCGCTCTATCAACTGCAACAAAACGCTGAAAAAGCCAAAGCCTGATTTGCAGCCCCCGGTAAAACGCCGGGGGCTACATAAAAATCAATTCGGGCACTTATAAACCTGGCCGTTCATTTCGCTATCGGTAGGAATGAAGCTGGACAACATGCCTTGCGTTGGGCTGCTCACACCGTAAATCACGTTTCCGCCCAGTTCAGCTGCATGGTTACGCAATGCGTTTGCCGCGCTACGCATCGAGCCGCCTTCAGCGCCCTGCTGGCCTGAAAGCCAGTTACCCTGTTTACCGGTTGCCGCGCCCACCAACTGACACTCCGCGCCCGGCTTATCTTCCACAAAGCGAACATTCTGGCCGCCAGCGGTCAGCTCCGTTGAAGAGCTACAGCCTGCTAACAGCAACGCCGCGCCGACAATCCCTGCTAAATATTTCACCTGCATGTTGTTCCCCATAATCAATAAGCTGGACGCATGTCGTCCGCGTTTAAACCTTATACTAAAAAGATGAACAAAAGAAAAATCCTCATGCATTTCTGCAATGAATATGGCAGTTCACCGCCTTGAACCGAACGTCCCTAAACGTATTCCGATAATACGCTCAAAATGTCGTCTTTTGGCACCTTATGGTTTTTAGTGTTACCCGGTACACCGTTTCCGTACCGCGCACTCAACAATAAGGACACAACATGAGCAAAACATCCTCGGGAATAGAGGAAAAGGTGACATGGGTAGGTTATTTCGTTTTTGTACTTACCATTATTTTTTTCTCAGGCTGCTTCGCTAACAGCACACAATGGTGGCGTGTTTTCGATTTTACGGTGCTGAATGGCAGCTTTGGTCAGGTTAACGCCGTAGGCGAAAAAGCCCTCTCTTTTCGCGGCGTGGGTGGGACGGGGGCAAAAGATGGCTTCTTGTTCGCCCTTGAGCTGGCGCCATCCGTCATTTTATCACTCGGTATTATTTCCGTCACCGAAGGGCTGGGAGGCCTACGCGCGGCGCAGCAGTTGATGACGCCAATACTGCGTCCTCTGCTGGGCATTCCGGGTATTTGCTCACTGGCGCTCATCGCCAACCTGCAAAACACCGATGCCGCCGCAGGGATGACAAAGGAACTGGCCGATGAGGGAGCGATTAGCGACCAGGAACGCGCCATTTTTGCCACATTCCAGACCAGCGGTAGCGCTATCATCACCAACTATTTTTCCTCTGGCGCTGCGCTGTTTGCGGTTCTTACCGTACCGGTCATCACCCCGCTGGTCGTCATTCTCCTGTTTAAATTTATCGGCGCTAATCTTTTACGCCTGTGGATTACCCAGCTTGAAAAACGCAGCCATAAGGAGGCAAGCAATGACAACTCTGCCGCGTAAAAACATCATGGACCTCTTTATCGATGGCGCTCGCCGCGGATTTACCATCGCCACCACCAGCCTTTTGCCAAACGTGGTCATGGCGTTTGTCATTATTCAGGCGCTCAAAGTTACCGGGCTTTTGGATATCGTGGGAAAGGTCTGCGAACCCATTATGGCGCTATGGGGATTACCGGGCGTTGCCGCGACGGTGTTACTCGCCTCAGTGATGAGCATGGGCGGTGGCGTCGGCGTTTGCGCAAGCCTGGTGGTCGCTGGCACGATTAGCGGCCACGATGCCACCGTGCTCCTGCCTGCCATTTATCTGATGGGGAATCCGGTACAGAACACCGGCCGTTGCCTTGGCACCGCGGGGGTAAACCCAAAATATTATCCACACATTATCGTCATCTGCGTCGTCAACGCCCTGCTCTCTCTTTGGGTGATGCAGCTACTTTTCTAAGGAATCATGATGAACGTATCTTTGCTGGAGCCGCGTTTATTTCGCGATGCACATCTCTATACGCCAGAAGACCAGGGAATCTGCGATCTTCTGGTCGCGGGGGGAAAGATAATCGCCTATGAACCGGCGGGAGTCGACATTACGCTGCCGGGTTGTCAGGTGAGTTCGCTTGATGGCGCGACCGTTTGCCCAGGCTTTTTCGATCAGCATGTACATTTGATTGGCGGTGGTGGTGAGGCGGGGCCACACACGCGGACACCGGAAGTGCAGTTATCAAAGCTTGTGACCGCCGGAATCACCTCGGTGGTGGGCCTGCTCGGCACCGATGGCATCACCCGCCATCCTGAGTCACTGCTGGCCAAAACCCGCGCCCTCGAGCACGAAGGGATAAGCGCCTGGATGCTGACCGGTGCCTATGGGCTGCCGTCGCCGACCATTACCGATAGCATCGAAAAAGACATCGCCTTTATCGATAAAATTATCGGCGTGAAATGCGCCATCTCCGATCACCGCTCTTCTGCGCCCGACACAGCCCAGCTCGCGAATATGGCGGCACAGTCACGCGTCGCGGGGCTGCTCGGGGCGAAAGCTGGGGTGTCTGTGTTTCATATGGGCAGTAGCTCGCGCGAACTGGAGCCCATCTATGAAATTCTAAGACGCAGCGATGTGCCCATCACGAAACTCCTCCCCACGCATGTTAACCGCGCCGAGTCACTGTTCATGGCAGCCCTGCGCTTTGCCCGTGAAGGCGGCTACATCGACATCACTAGCAGTATTGATGCACCTATCGACCCTGCCCGCGCCATTATGATGGCCCGCGAAGGCAACGTGCCGTTATCGCGAGTGACGCTAAGTTCCGATGGCAACGGTAGCCAGCCGCATTTCGATGCTAACGGTAATCTGACCGGGATCGGCGTAGCAGGATTTGAATCGCTGCTTAACACGCTGCAACAGCTAGTGAGTGAGCATCATCTGCCGCTGGAAGAGGCGCTACTTCCGCTGACCCGCAATGTGGCTGAGTTTCTCGGGTTTGCCCATAAAGGGCAGCTGGCGCCAGGCTGTGATGCTGATTTCCTGGTACTGGATGAGGAGCTGAATATCCGTGAAGTCTGGGCTAAAGGCCGGCAGATGGTGCGCGACAATAGGGCTATTGTGAAAGGAACCTTTGAGTAACTGCCGCTAAAAAGCAAAACCCCCGAACATTTCTGTTCGGGGGTTTCTTTTGGCTATGGGGTATAGCGCATGATTACATCATGCCGCCCATACCACCCATGCCACCCATGCCAGCAGCGCCTAAGTCAGGAGCATCGCCTTTAGGCAGGTCGGTCACCATGCACTCGGTGGTGATCATCAGGCCAGCAACAGAAGCGGCGTACTGCAGAGCAGAACGGGTCACTTTAGTTGGGTCCAGGATACCCATGTCGATCATGTTGCCGTATTCTTCGGTTGCTGCGTTGTAGCCGTAGTTGCCGTCGCCCGCTTTCACGGTGTTAGCCACTACAGAAGGTTCTTCGCCGCAGTTCAGAACGATCTGACGCAGTGGAGCTTCCATTGCGCGCAGCGCAACTTTGATACCCACGTTCTGATCTTCGTTCTGGCCACGCAGGTTGCTCAGTTTAGACGCTACGCGAATCAGCGCAACACCACCACCAGCTACCACACCTTCTTCTACCGCAGCACGGGTCGCGTGCAGGGCATCGTCAACGCGTGCTTTTTTCTCTTTCATTTCAACTTCGGTAGCAGCACCGACTTTGATTACTGCAACGCCGCCAGCCAGTTTCGCTACGCGTTCCTGCAGTTTTTCACGGTCGTAGTCAGAAGTTGCTTCTTCAATCTGCTTACGGATCTGAGCAACACGGCCCTGAATCGCAGCTTCTTCACCCACACCATCGATGATAGTGGTGGTGTCTTTGTTGATCACAACGCGTTTTGCCTGGCCCATATCTTCCAGGGTCGCTTTTTCCAGCTCCATACCGATCTCTTCAGAGATAACGGTACCGCCAGTCAGGGTTGCGATGTCTTGCAGCATAGCTTTACGACGGTCGCCAAAGCCTGGTGCTTTAACCGCAGCCACTTTCACGATGCCACGCATGGTGTTAACCACCAGGGTCGCCAGCGCTTCGCCTTCAACATCTTCAGCAATGATCAGCAGTGGTTTACCGGCTTTCGCAACGGCTTCCAGAACTGGCAGCATTTCACGGATGTTGGAGATTTTCTTGTCAGCCAGCAGGATGAACGGGCTTTCCAGTTCAACAGCGCCAGTTTCTGGCTTGTTGATGAAGTATGGGGACAGGTAGCCACGGTCGAACTGCATACCTTCAACTACGTCCAGTTCGTCTTCCAGACCGGTACCGTCTTCAACGGTGATCACGCCTTCTTTACCGACTTTATCCATCGCTTCAGCGATCAGTTTACCTACGGTTTCGTCGGAGTTAGCGGAGATGGTACCAACCTGAGCAATCGCTTTAGAGTCAGAGCATGGTACGGACAGCGCTTTCAGTTCTTCAACAGCAGCAACGACAGCTTTGTCGATACCACGTTTCAGATCCATTGGGTTCATGCCAGCAGCAACGGCTTTCAGGCCTTCAGCGATGATAGACTGAGCCAGTACGGTTGCGGTGGTGGTACCGTCGCCTGCCGCATCGTTCGCTTTAGAGGCAACTTCTTTAACCATCTGCGCGCCCATGTTTTCGAACTTGTCTTCCAGTTCGATTTCACGTGCTACGGATACGCCATCTTTAGTGATGGTTGGTGCACCGAAAGATTTGTCCAGAACCACGTTACGGCCTTTAGGGCCCAGGGTCACTTTTACTGCGTCTGCCAGTACGTTAACGCCGCGCAGCATTTTCACACGAGCGTCGTTACCAAATTTTACGTCTTTAGCTGCCATTTCTTCTATTCCTCAAATTCGTTCGCGCGTTACTTACGCTTCAACAATTGCCAGGATGTCGCTTTCAGACATGATCAACACTTCTTCATTGTCGATCTTCTCAGATTTCACGCCGTAGCCGTCGTTGAAAATCACGATGTCACCAACTTTAACGTCCAGCGGCTGCACGGTTCCGTTTTCCAGGATGCGGCCCTTACCGACAGCGATGATTTCGCCACGCGTTGATTTTGCTGCCGCAGAACCGGTCAGGACGATGCCGCCAGCAGATTTGGTTTCAACTTCTTTACGTTTGACGATCACACGATCATGTAGCGGACGAATACTCATTGATAGCTCTCCTTTGAGAAAGTCATTATCAGTTATGGATGACGCCGGGCCGAACACGGTTTTCCGACTAGTGCCTGAGAGATGGGGGTGTTCTCTTCCCCTTCAAGGGGGAAACTTAAAAAAATTTTTTTCCGCGGGCTTAATCACGATAAATCGCTGAAATACAGGCTGACTACAGCACAATGAGGCGGAGCCTAAATGGTAAAATCGCGCTCTTTGCAAAGGTATGGGCGAGGGTCATGGCAGGACTAAAACAGGAGCTAGGGTTAGCTCAGGGGATCGGACTACTCTCGACGTCGCTACTGGGCACCGGCGTCTTTGCTGTCCCGGCGTTGGGCGCATTGGTGGCGGGCAATAACAGCCTGTGGGCTTGGCCTGCCTTGATTGTGCTGGTGTTTCCTGTCGCGATTGTCTTCGCTCTGCTCGGGCGTCATTTCCCCAGCGCGGGCGGTGTAGCGCATTTTGTTGAGATGGCCTTTGGCCCGCGATTAGCCCGTGTGACCGGCTGGCTGTTCCTGTCGGTTATCCCCGTTGGGCTGCCTGCCGCGCTGCATATCGCCTCCGGCTTCACCCAGGCGCTGTTTGGCTGGCACAGCTGGCAACTGCTGATGGCCGAAGTGGCGACGCTCGCCATTATCTGGTGGCTGGGGTCACGCGGAGCCAGCTCCAGCGCCAATATCCAGACGCTGGTGGCCATTATGATTGTCGCACTGCTGGCGGCTATCTGGGTCTACGGTGATATCGCGATTCAAGACATTCCTTTCCCGGCGATTGCTGAGATCGACCATTCACAGCTGTTTGCCGCGCTGTCGGTGATGTTCTGGTGTTTTGTCGGCCTTGAAGCGTTTGCGCATATGGCCTCAGAATTTCGCCACCCGGAGCGGGACTTCCCCCGCGCGCTGATTATCGGCCTGCTGCTGGCAGGTGTGGTGTACTGGGCCTGCACGGTGCTGGTACTGCGTTTTCATGCCTATGGCGCGGCCAATACTGCCGCCGCATCGCTGCCGACCATCGTGGTGCAACTGTTTGGCGTGAAGGCACTGTGGGTGGCGAGCGTCATTGGTTTTCTCGCCTGTTTTGCCAGCCTCAATATCTACATTCAGAGCTTTGCCCGTCTGGTGTGGTCGCAAGCGCAATATAAACCCACCAGCTATCTGGCGCGGCTGTCGCCAAACCACGTGCCGCGCAATGCGCTGAGCGTGGTGATTGGCAGTTGTATGGTGAGCACGCTGGCGAGCTATTGGCTCAACATCAATCTTGATGCGCTGATCATCTACGCCAACGGCATCTTTATCATGATTTATCTGCTGTGCATGCTGGCAGGCTGTAAGCTGCTCACCGGACGTTTCCGGATGCTGTCGATGCTCGGCGTGGCGCTGTGTGCGCTGTTGCTGGCGATGGTGGGCTGGAAGAGTCTGTACGCCATGGTGATGCTGGCGGCGCTGTGGTGGTTGCTGCCGAAGCGGAAAATAATTAAGCCGGATACGCATCCGGCTTAAATCCCGGCGGCGCTTCGCTTGGCCGGGCTACAACAACCGGTAGCCCGGGCGAGGCGTTTATGCCGACCCCAGGGCCGTGCTACGAATTACGGGCGGTTATCATCTTTATGGTCAATCTGGTCTGGACGCTCGTCCTTACGCTGGTATTCGCCATCGAAGGTCTGCCCGCTCGTCGTACCGCCAGCGAATCCGCCGCCCGGCATACGATTAAAGTGCAGATAAGGCATCAGCTTGACGGTCAAATGCTTTTGCACCGGCGGTAAAAGCAGCACCAGTCCGAGGAAATCGGTAAAGAACCCCGGTAGCAGCAACAGCAAACCGGCAAGGATCAGCGAAACGCTTTTGACCATCTCCACCGCTGGGCTTTCACCCGCCTGCATCTTTTCCTGCATCAGCATCAGATTTTTGAAGCCCTGGTTACGCACCAAAGACATCCCGATAACCGAAGTAAAGATAACTAAAACTAACGTCAGCAGGACGCCAAACACATGGGCGACCTGGATAAAAATTGAGATCTCAATGTAAACATAGAGAAATATGGCAACTAACGGTATCCAGCGCACTGGCATCTCCTGTGAGGTAAACAACGCGTATCACGCGCCTGCGACAATTCATCATTCGCAGCATGAGATCTAAATGGTGGTTTTTCACCATTTTTCAATCAGAGCCGATTGATATTTTTGTCAACAATCGTCAAGCGGTGACTCATTTCACAAATCAATAATTCTTATGTGCTTCGCCTGATAATAAGTGATCCAGATAACTGCAATCCGCTATTATCAGCATATGATCATGGACACCGGGCCGATTAAGGAAATAATCTGCGGTCAGAAAAACGCATGACCACAAAAATCCTGCGTATTTGGTGAAATCATTGGCAGCTCGCAAAAAGAAGGTTCACATGCTAAACAACATTCGTATCGAAGAAGATCTGTTGGGTACCAGGGAAGTTCCTGCTGACGCTTACTACGGCGTTCATACTCTGAGAGCGATTGAAAACTTTTACATTAGTAACAGTAAAATCAGCGACATCCCAGAGTTCGTCCGTGGGATGGTGATGGTGAAGAAAGCGGCGGCGATGGCTAACAAAGAGCTGCAAACCATTCCTAAAGGCGTCGCGAATGCCATCATTGCTGCATGTGATGAAGTCCTGAATAACGGCAAATGCATGGACCAGTTCCCGGTTGACGTTTACCAGGGCGGTGCCGGCACCTCCGTCAACATGAACACCAACGAAGTGCTCGCGAACATCGGTCTCGAACTGATGGGCCATCAGAAAGGTGAATACCAGTTCCTGAACCCGAACGACCACGTCAACAAATGCCAGTCCACCAACGATGCCTACCCAACCGGTTTCCGCATCGCGGTGTACACCTCTATCGTGAAGCTGATTGATGCCATCCACCAGTTGGGCGAAGGCTTCCAGCGTAAAGCGGATGAATTCCAGGATGTCCTGAAAATGGGTCGCACCCAGTTGCAGGATGCCGTGCCGATGACGCTGGGCCAGGAATTCCATGCCTTCAGCGTATTGCTGAACGAAGAGACCAAAAACCTGCTGCGCACCGCGGAACTGCTGCTGGAAGTTAACCTCGGCGCGACCGCTATCGGCACCCGTCTGAACACCCCTGATGGCTACCAACAGCTGGCAGTACAGAAACTGGCGGAAGTCAGTAACCTGGCGGTTGTCCCGGCTGAAGACCTGATTGAAGCCACCTCAGACTGCGGCGCCTACGTCATGGTACACAGCTCGCTGAAACGCATGGCGGTGAAAATGTCGAAGATCTGTAATGACCTTCGCCTGCTCTCCTCCGGCCCGCGCGCTGGTTTAAACGAAATCAACCTGCCGGAACTGCAGGCGGGCTCCTCTATCATGCCAGCCAAAGTGAACCCGGTGGTACCAGAAGTCGTAAACCAGGTCTGCTTTAAAGTGATTGGCAACGACACTACCGTCACCATGGCATCCGAAGCCGGCCAGTTGCAGCTGAACGTGATGGAGCCGGTGATTGGCCAGGCGATGTTTGAGTCTATCCACATCCTGACCAACGCCTGCTACAACCTGCTGGAAAAATGCGTCGACGGCATCACCGCCAACAAAGCGGTCTGCGAAAGCTACGTCTACAACTCCATCGGTATCGTCACCTACCTGAACCCGTTTATCGGCCACCACAACGGCGATATCGTCGGCAAAATCTGTGCTGAAACCGGCAAGAGCGTACGGGAAGTCGTGCTGGAACGCGGGCTGCTTACCGAAGCGGAGCTGGATGATATCTTCTCTCCGCAAAACCTGATGCACCCGGCCTATAAAGCGAAGCGATATACCGATGAAAGCGAACAGTAGTCTTTCAGACTAAATACCCGAGGCATGTCATGATGACATGCCTTTTTTGTTTCTATAATTCACGAAAACACAACAATTACATATCAATCTGGTAAACAAGGAAGGCTAATATGTTTGGAGCAGAACTGGTCATTGTGCTTCTTGCCATTTATCTAGGGGCAAGACTCGGGGGGATCGGCATCGGCTTTGCCGGCGGCTTAGGCGTGCTGGTATTGACGCTGATTTTCCAGATACAACCGGGCGCGATACCCTTTGACGTTATCGAAATCATCATGGCCGTTATCGCCGCGATTGCCGCCATGCAGGTGGCAGGCGGGATGGATTATCTGGTCAGCCTGGCGGAGCGCATGCTGCGCCGTCACCCAAAATACATCACCTTCCTGGCGCCTTTAGTCACCTGGTTTATGACCATTCTGGCAGGCACCGGTCACACCGCCTTCTCTACGCTGCCGGTGATCACCGAAGTCGCCAAAGAGCAGGGTATTCGCCCTTCTCGTCCGCTGTCGATTGCCGTGGTCGCCTCACAGATTGCGATTACCGCCTCGCCAATTTCCGCGGCGGTGGTGTTCTTCGCGGGGATTCTGGAACCGATGGGCGTTAGCTACCTGACGCTGCTCTCCATCTGTATTCCGGTCACCCTGATTGCCGTGCTGCTTACCTCCGTGGTGTGTAACTTCCTCGGCTGCGAGCTAAAAGACGATCCGGTATACCAAGAGCGTCTGGCAAAAGGCGAAGTCAGCCTGCGCGGCAGCCAGGTCTTCAAGCTGAAGCCTCACGCTAAACGCTCGGTGCTGCTGTTCCTCATCGGCATCGTGGCGGTGATGTTCTACGCGACCGCCATCAGCGACACCGTTGGGCTTATCCAGAACCCGGTACTGCCGCGTAACGAAGCGATTGTGGTGTTCATGCTGACCATCGCCACGCTGATTTGCGTCACCTGCAAAATCGACACCGGCGAAATCCTGAATGCCAGCACCTTTAAATCCGGCATGAGCGCCTGCGTGTGCGTTCTGGGCGTGGCGTGGCTGGGCGATACCTTCGTTAAAGCGCACATCGCCGACATCCAGGCGGTGGCGGGTGACCTGCTGCAAAACTACCCATGGCTGCTGGCAATCGTGCTGTTCTTTGCCGCCACCCTGCTTTACTCCCAGGCAGCCACCACCAAAGCGCTGATGCCAGCGGCACTGATGCTGGGCGTCACCCCGCTGACGGCCATTGCATCCTTTGCGGCGGTTTCCGCGCTGTTCGTCCTGCCAACTTACCCGACGCTGCTGGCGGCGGTAGAAATGGACGACACCGGTTCTACGCGCATCGGCAAATACGTGTTTAACCACGCCTTCCTGATCCCGGGTGTTATCGCCATTACCCTGTGCGTGATTCTAGGCTTTATCTTCGGCGGCCTGATGCTCTAACCGCCTGCGCTGTAAAAATCATTAAAGTCGGGCCGCTCTGGGCCCGATTCATTCAACCCCGATGACCCGGCGTGCTATAGTGCCTTTTTTCATCGATACGAGGTTGGCAATGAGTACTCCCGACACTGTTGTGGTTCTCTGTACGGCTCCAGATGAAGCAACCGCCCAGGATCTGGCGGCAAAAGTACTGGCTGAAAAACTGGCAGCCTGCGCCACGCTGTTACCCGGCGCAACATCGCTCTACTACTGGGAGGGGAAACTCGAACAGGAGTATGAAGTGCAGATGATTTTAAAAACCAACGTCGCTCACCAGCAGGCGCTGCTCGATTGTCTGAAGGCCCACCACCCGTATCAAACGCCCGAATTGCTCGTCATCCCCGTTTCTCATGCAGATGTTGATTATCACTCATGGCTCAACGCTTCCTTACGCTAGTTCTGCTGCTGTGCAGCACTTCCGCTTTCGCCGGGTTATTTGACGCGCCCGGCCGCTCTAATTTCGTCCCTGCTGACCAGGCCTTTGCCTTTGATTTTCAGCAGAACCAGCACGACGTTAACCTCACCTGGCAGGTGAAAGGCGGCTACTACTTGTATCGCAAGCAGGTCAGCGTCACGCCCGCCAATGCCCAAATCGCCCCGCTGCAAATGCCGAAAGGCGAATGGCATAACGACGAGTTTTACGGCAAAAGCGAAATCTATCGCCAACAGTTAACGGTACCGGTAACTCTGACTCAAGCCGCACAAGGCGCCACGCTGACCGTCACCTATCAGGGCTGCGCTGATGCAGGCTTCTGCTACCCGCCAGAAACCAAAACCGTGCCGCTGAACGCCGTTACGGCTCAGGCTCAAACTCCCCCTCTCCCCTCCGGGGAGAGGGCCGGGGTGAGGGGCGAATCCAGCGCCGACCTCCCGTTTAGCGCCCTCTGGGCCTTACTGATCGGCATCGGCATCGCCTTTACTCCCTGCGTACTGCCGATGTACCCGCTGATCTCCGGCATCGTCCTCGGCGGCAAACAGCGCCTCTCCACCGCTCGCGCACTACTGCTGACCTTTATCTACGTACAAGGCATGGCGCTGACCTACACCGCGCTCGGCCTAATCGTCGTCGCCGCCGGAATGCAGTTCCAGGCCGCGCTCCAGCACCCTTACGTGCTCATCGGCCTGTCGGCGGTGTTTATCCTGCTGGCGCTGTCGATGTTCGGCGTTTTTTCACTCCAGCTACCGTCATCGCTGCAAACCCGTCTCGCCTTAATGAGCAACCGCCAACAGGGAGGCTCCGCTGGCGGCGTGTTCGTTATGGGGGCCATTGCCGGGCTTATCTGCTCGCCGTGCACCACCGTGCCTCTGAGCGCCATTCTGCTGTATATCGCTCAGAGCGGTAATCTGTGGCTTGGCGGCGGGACGCTATACCTCTACGCCCTGGGCATGGGGCTGCCGCTGATTATCGTCACCGTCTTCGGCAACCGCCTGCTACCGAAAAGCGGCCCGTGGATGGCGCAGGTCAAAACCGCCTTTGGCTTTGTGATCCTCGCCCTCCCGGTGTTCCTGCTGGAACGTATTATTGGCGATGTCTGGGGATTACGGTTATGGTCGATGCTCGGCGTGGCGTTCTTTGGTTGGGCGTTTATCTCAAGCCTTGGACTCAGCAAGCCGTGGCAACGAATCGTGCAGATTATCCTGTTAGCCGCAGCGCTGATTAGTGTACGTCCACTTCAGGACTGGGCTTTTGGTCACACGGCAACACAGAGCCAGGCGCATCTGAGCTTCACCCGTATCAGCAACGTTTCGGATCTCAATACCGCGCTCGCCAACGCGCGCGGCAAACCGGTGATGCTTGACCTCTACGCCGACTGGTGCGTAGCCTGCAAAGAATTTGAGAAGTACACCTTCAGCGACCCGCAGGTTCAGCGGGCACTGCAAAATACCGTCCTTTTGCAGGCCAACGTCACCGCCAATAGCGCGCAAGACGTGGCGCTGCTAAAGCATTTACAGGTTCTGGGGCTACCGACTATCCTCTTCTTCGATAAAGAGGGTAATGAACACCCCGACGCACGAGTGACCGGCTTTATGGATGCCAACGCATTCAGCGCACATTTGCGCGATCGCCAACCGTAGACAACACTTTTAGACGGGAAACTGTCGGTAACGGAGGAAAAGAACGTGCAACGCGAAGACGTATTAGGAGAAGCTCTACAGCTCCTTGAACAAGAAGGGATTGCGAGCACCACGCTGGAGATGGTTGCCGAGCGCGTGGACCGCCCGTTAGATGAACTGCGCCGCTTTTGGCCGGACAGCGAAGCGCTGCTGTATGACGCATTGCGCTACCTGAGCCAACAGGTTGAGACCTGGCGTCGTCAGTTAATGCTCAATGAAGAGCTCACGCCCGAACAAAAGCTGCTGGCTCGCTATACCGCACTGACCGATTGCGTCAGCAAAAATCGCTACCCCGGCTGCCTGTTTATTGCCGCCTGCACCTTCTACCCGGATGCAGATCACCCGATTCACCAGCTCGCCGAACAGCAAAAGCGCGATGCTTACCAGTACAGCCATGAACTGCTGACGCAGCTGGAAGTGGATGACCCGGCGATGGTCGCCAAACAGATGCAGCTGGTGCTGGAAGGCTGCTTAAGCCGCATGCTGGTCAGCCGCAGCCAGGCCGACGTCGACACTGCCCATCGTCTGGCTGAAGATATCCTGCGCTTTGCCCAGTGCCGCCAGGGTGGCGCGCTGACCTAAGCCAGCATTCCTGCCCACGCCGACACCAGCAGACACAGCGCCATCAGCCGCTGAAACCGCACCATCGCCACGGTGGTGCGGAACACGCGGTTCACCGCCTTCCCAAGCCACGCCCAGCACATCAGACACGCCACCGAAATAAGCAAAAACCACAGCGCCATCAGCGCCACTTCACGCAGCGCATTCGCCCCGCTCGGCGCGAACAAACTCACCACCGCCAGCGCCATCATCCACGTTTTCGGGTTAATCACCTGCAACAATGCCGCCGCTTTGGCAGTAAAACGATGGCGTGTCTGCCCGGCAATATTCGCCGCCGGGGCGCAGAATAGCTGCCAGCTCATCCAGGTCAGCCACAGCACGCCCGCCCAACTCATCACCTGACGCACTAACGGATACTGGCGCAGTAACTCACCCGCACCAGCCCCCGAAACCAGCACAATAGCACTGGCAGCGACACAGCCGCTTACCAGCGCCGGGATCGTCGCCCTCACGCCATAGTGCTGGCTGTTGGTCAGCACCAGAATATTGGTAGGTCCTGGGGTGATTGAGGCAACAAAAGCAAACAGCAGGAACGGCATGATATTCACAGGTGACTCCTTATTCTAAGAGTCATGACTGTGCCGTTATTTATTGGAAACGTCTGGAAGGTTTGTGCACAACCGACGGTAGTGGGCAGGCGTCATGCGGTAGGCCCGCTGAAACCAGCGCCCGAGGTGACTCTGGTCAGCAAAACCCAGCGTCGCCGCCACCTCCACCGGCAGCTCACCCAACCCCAGCAACTGGCGCGCTTTCGCCAACCGCAGCTGAATCAGCCACGCGTGCGGCGCCAGATGAAACTCGCGCTTAAAACTGCGCGTGAGGGTAAAACGGTCGGTGCCGGTCTCCCGCGCCAGATCCGACAGGCCAATATTATCGCCCATATGCGCATGCAGATAATCCCGCGCCCGGTGGGCGATGGCCGCACTTTGGATCTGCGACGGCAGCCGTTTGCGCCACTGACAATGCGAGGTCAACTGCGCCAGCAGATTATCCATGCTGCTTTGCTGCACAATGCGCATCTCATCGGTATGCAGCGTGCTAAAGGTGTCATTAATCGCCCGCACCAGCTGCGGCTCTCGGGTGAGCGTTTGGTTAAAGTGCAGTGAATAGCTGTCTGGCGTGGCGTCATAGAGCCCGTGCAGGGTGTGGGTCAGCCAGCGCTCGTCGAGATAAAACGTGAGGTAGGTAAAGCCTCCGGCCACCGGTGCATCACCGTCGTGTATCTCCCCCGGTTCCAGCAAAAAGGCATCGCCCGGCAGACTATGATGGCGCTCGCGACGACAGTGAAACTGCTGCGTTCCAGCGAGCGTGATGCCCACCAGATAGCTGTCGTGCCAGTGCGGGTCGAAGGCATGGCCTTCAAAGTGCGCTTTTATCGTTTCAATGCCGGTATCCGCATGCTGTCGCAGCTCAAGCCAGTCTTTTGTCGCCATCCTGCCCTCCTCTTGCCGCCAGCATTGCCTGATTGCCGCGCCGCTGTCTGGAAGATTTGTGCAAACAGTCGGCGTAAACGCGTAGATTGCCGGAATAGTAAGCAGTTGAACAGCTTTTCGGTGAATTTGGTTGACGAGAGAGAGCGACTACGGTTTAATGCGCCTCGTTGCCCGGATAGCTCAGTCGGTAGAGCAGGGGATTGAAAATCCCCGTGTCCTTGGTTCGATTCCGAGTCCGGGCACCACTATTTAAAGAAACCAGCCTACAGCTGGTTTTTTGCTATCTGGCTACGGCCGATTTCTGGGCGCTGATAAGCGTGGCTTTAATGCAGGCACGCTTACGCTAATAGCCCGGTAAGTGAATACAGGCGGTGGCTTTTTATCACTTAATTTTGCGGGATAAATTGCTGACCTGATTTGAAAGGTTGTCGTTGCTCCGCTTCATGCCATCAAGACTTCTTTGCAATCGCTCGATCTTACTCTCCTGCTCAGAATTCTTTCTCTCAAGCTGTAAAACCTTCTTAGTTAGCTCATCGACTTTGCGGTTGTCGGACTCCATCTTCCTCACGCTATCCTGCATCTTCTGTAGATCCGACTCCCTGAAATGAGAAGGCTGAATTTCATCTACATCGGAAATTACCGGAATAAATCCTTTATTAGAATTGCGGGCATCGATACTAACCTGGACGTTATTTGGATCCGCAGAGTTTGCGTAACCTATTGAAGAAAAATAAAAAAAAGAGACAACATACAGACCAGACAGATATTTATTCATTGCTAACGTCCTTTTATATTTTTCAATCACTTCCAGGAGCCTCCTTCTGGCATCACCCGCTCAGGATAAAACACATGGCTTACCCTCTGGCAATTCATAAACGGGGTTCCAGAGCAGAAGATACTATTCGTTTTTCATTATAAGACGCGTTTCCTCCCACCCCAAATCCAACCGCCCCCCGCTCATTTTCTGCTACCTTATATCCGCCGGTATCGCGATAAGCGCGTTACCACGCACCTTATCAAAGGTATCTCCCATGCCCGTCAAAGAAAAAATCCTGCTTAGCGCCTGCCTGTCAGGACATCTTGTCCGCTACAACGGTACCGACAAATCCTGTTCCTCAGATCTGCTGCAACGCTGGCGCGAAGAAGGCCGTCTGGTCACCCATTGCCCGGAACTGGCGGCAGGGCTACCTACCCCACGCTTATCCGCAGAGATGGTGAGTGGTCAGGGGATCGACGTGCTGAACGGGCACGCACAGGTGGTAGAAAGCGACGGGCGTGATGTGACGCAGCCGTATGTGCTGGCGGCGTGGCTGGCGTTAAAAACTGCGCAGAGTCAGGGCTGTCGGTTTGCGATTATGACCGACGGTAGCCCAACCTGCGGGAGCCAGAATGTATATGACGGGGCATTTAGCGGGGTGAGGGTACCGGGTGAAGGGGTCGCGGCGGCGCTGTTGCGCCAGCATGGGATTGAGGTGTTTAGCGAGTTTCAGTTGGATGCGCTGAAGCGGCGGTTGGATGAGGTTGAAGGGGCATAGATCGAGCAGTCCCGGCGTCGGCGCGTTGCGCCTCGACCGGGCTACGCCCAACGGTACCCGGCAACATATGTAGGCCGGATAAGCGTAGCGCCATCCGGCAATGCCACGGCGCTCATCAGACAATCCTCACCCACCGCCACCCCACCGCCATCATCACCAGCACAATCGTCACCCCCGCCGCCATATGGAGCAGGAAATCTAGCGGATGCACCTCCACCGGGTGGCAAAACGACAGCATCGTCAGCGCCATACAGGCGATTCCCACCCCTGACGTCGCCAGCGTGCGCAGCGGATACAAGGCCCGGGTGCGACGCAGGTAGCCCATCATAATGACCATCATCGGTGTGCTCACCGCCATCATAAACGCGTAGCAGTTCACTTCGTCGGGATGACTTTCCGGCGCGTGTGTCGTCCCGAGGCTGAAGATAACGCCGCCCAGCCAGAGCGCGATAAGTGGCACAAACCAGCGCCAGCCCAGCGGTTTTCGCCCGGCAATGCTCAGCAGAAAGGCGTTGCGTATTGCCAGTATGCCCACCACAAAAGCCACGGTCAGTTGCAGCGCCGCCAACAGCGCGCCGGATTGCGTCCAGTCCGTCGCTACCCGATGGAACACCAGACTACTGAGCCAACCGCACGGCAGCGCCATCAGCAGCCAGGCGACGACCCGTCGGTTGCTCGCCCAGGGGCGGCGTATCGGCCCGGCATCACGGCTTAGCTTCGCAATAAAAAGATCATGATCGGTCATGGTTCGCTCCCATCCGGCGAAGGTTGGTTAGTGCTCTGTGTAATAGCGATTTCACCGCCGAAACGCTTAAATTATGGCGGACAGCGGCTTCGGCGAGGCTCATCTCCTGCAGGTGGATATGCTCCACAATCTGCCGTTGGCGTGAGGGGAGCTGGTCGAGGATCTGCGCCAGCGCTTCTTCTCGTTCATCCTCTTCCAGGATGTGTTCAGCGGTAGGCTCAACGGCCTCCCCCTCATCGGCTTCACGCAGCCAGTGGCGGCCACGCTTACGCAGCGCATCAACGGTGCGGGCCTGGGTGATGGCCACCAACCACGGTAAAAACGGACAGGCGGGATCGTAGGTGTGGCGCACCCGATGGACTGCCAGCAGAACGTCCTGGATAACATCGTCAACCAGCACGCTGTCGGCAATCTGCTTGCGGACCATCACCCGAATCACCGGCACAATGGCCCGCAGCAGTTGGGTATAGGCATCGCGATCCCCCGCCTGCGCGCTTGTCATCAGCGCAGGCCATGCTTCACGCGGCGCTAAACCGTTATCCATATTCCGCCATGCCCGTTACCTCATGCTTTTTTACCGGATGCCTGATTCAGGGCGTTGACCACAATCGTCGGGGTCAGCACCTGCGGCAGCACTTTCGGCGCGCTGCCGTCCGCCGGGTAGACTACGTAGAGCGGCAAACCACCCTGCCCAAACGCGGTCATCGCGTCATCAATATCGGCGTTAAATTTGGTGGAGTCCGCCACCATGTAGATTGTATTCGTGCTCGCCAGCGCCTGCTTCACCGCCGCTGTGGAGAGCGACGTGCGCTCGTTTACCTGGCAGGTAATACACCAGGAGGCGGTGAAATCGACAAAGATAGCCTTGCCATGCCCGCGCATCTCCTCCACCGTCTGCGGCGACCACTTCACTTGGGTGATATTTTCCACGCGCGCAAGATCCGGCTGCGACGGCTGGACGTGCATCACGCCGGGCAGCGGGCTGACCGCAGCAATAAACAGCACCACCGTCACCGCCAGCAGCGCTTTATAGGATTGCCCGATATAGCGTCGGCGCTGGGCCATACCGTACAGCCACGCGGCAAAGCTCACCACTACGGCACAAATCAGCATCGCTAACAGCGCGGTGGTACCCGCTTGCTGCGTCAACACCCACACCAGCCAGGCAAACGCCCCGAGCATCGGGAACGCCAGGCCACGCTTGAGGATGTCCATCCATGCGCCCGGTCGCGGCAGACGTTTGGCGATGGCCGGGAACAGCGAGACCAGCGTAAACGGCGCGGCAAAGCCTATCGCCAGCGACAGGAAAATCGCCAGTGAGGCCAGCGGAGGCTGCACCAGTGCATAGCCCACCGCGCCCGCCATAAAGGGTGCCGAGCAGGGTGTCGCCACCACAATCGCCAGCGCACCGGTTAGCGCAGAACGTACAAAAGCCCCGCTTCCTACCGAAATCTCCCCAGCTCTCTGCAACGACAAGCCCACTTCAAACACGCCGAGCAGATTCAGCGCCGCGCCCAGAATAATCAGCGCCAGCACGGCAATGACCATCGGCGACTGAAGCTGGAACCCCCAGCCGACGGCGGTACCACCGGCACGCAGCGCCAACAGTATGCCAGCCAGCACCAGCATGGTAAAAATCACGCCGAGCAAAAAGCCCAATCCTTCGGTGCGCGCACTTTTGGCATCACCCTCATGGCGCAAAATGCCCAGCGCTTTCAGTGAAATGACCGGGAACACGCAGGGCATCAGGTTGAGGATAATGCCGCCCACAAAGGCAGCCAGAATAGCAGTTAACATAGCGAACCCCGGCGGCTAAATTACGAGTGCGATTTCGCGTACAACTTCACGGCATCCATCGCTTTCTGGATGTGTTCATCAGGATTACGGTCGGTATAGCTCATCAGAATTTTTCCGTCCGGGGCGATCACAAACGAGGTACGGTCGGACAGCGTTTTGCCGTTCATCTGCATAAGCGTCTGGTACTGCGTCGCCACTTTCGCCCCTGGGTCTGCCGCCACGGTAAATTTATCCCGACACTCCAGCTTCGAGAACTCATCCACCTGGTCAACATTCCCGGCGGTCACGCCCACCACGGTTGCACCGAGCGTTTTGAAATCATCGGTGGCTTCGGCAAAGGCGTGCGCCTCAAGGGTACAGCCTTTGGTGAACGCAGCCGGGAAGAAGTAGAGCACTACCGGCCCTTTCTGCAAGGCCTGTTGCAGGGAGAAGGTCAGCGGCTTACCGCCGAGCGCGCCTTGCAGGCTGAAGTCCGGCGCTTTTGCGCCTGGTTCAAGGGCGGCATTCGCATTCACGGCGAAGAGAGAAAGGCTGAGTACGGCGGCGGCTGACAAGGTTTTTAAACGATTCATGGTCGACTCCATCAGGGGAATAAAGGTGCTCTGTACATAATAGTTCGCACGCTAAGGCCTGAAGGTTTCGGTCGGGGATAAAAAAATTTTAGGGGGAGTTCGAGCGCTCCCGGAGCCGGCGCGATACGGGTGCTATGTAGGCCGGATAAGCGCAGCGCCATCCGGCAGTATCGGCGCAGGTTGCCGGATGGCGGCGTTGCCTTATCCGGCCTACAAGGTTATGCCACGCTTCCCCACACCAGCCGTCCTTTATGGAACGTTGCGGCGCGCGGAGAGATCCGCGCCACGGCTTCCGCCGAGCACGAGGCGTCCACCAGCACAAAGCTGGCCTCATCCTGCGCCTTGGGCCATACGCGCTCGCCCTTCTCATTTAACGGCATCATGTCACCGGTCGCCAGGAACAGCGAGCGCGAGAGATTTTGTTCGTTCGGGCGGATGTAGAGTTGAGCGTACAGGTTGGCTTTTTCCAGCATATCGCCGAGGCCGTATGGCGCCCAATGATCGATGGCGCTATCGGTACCGGTCATCAGCGTCACGCCTTTGTCGCGTAGCTGTTTGAGCGGCATATGCAGCGTACCGATCGGCACCGTCGAGGCGATGGAAATCTGCTGCGCCGCCATCCGCGTCGCAATCTCATCAACCTGCTGTTCATTCATCATTGCCAGCGCGAAAGCGTGGCTGATGGTCAGCTTGCCCTTGAGTTCTGGGGTTCTCTCTACGGTCTCCACCATATATTTCACCGCCGCCACGCCCGCGGGGCTGGTTTCATGAAGATGGATATCCACGCCTTTTTTATAGTCGATGGCAATCTGGAACATGGTGTCGAGGGACTTCTCCATTGCGCCATCGACGTTGGTCGGGTCCAGCCCGCCGACATAGTGCGCCCCGGCCTGCATTGCTTCGCGCATCAGCGGTTCTGACTTCGATAACAGCAGGCCATGCTGCGGGAACGCGACAATCTCACAGTCGAAATCAGCCTGACGTCGCGCCAGCACCGCCTGTAAATTTTCGAGGTTTTTCAGCCCGGAAACCGGCTCAATATTGCAGTGGCTACGGGCAATGGTAGTGCCTTTCGATTGCAGCAGATCAATCAGCTTCTCAGCCCGCTCCTGGGTGTACGGCTGGAGTTCAGGCAGCAGCTTTTGCTCGAGCTTTATCATGTCCTGAATCGTGGTGCCCGCCGGGCGGTTGAGCGAGCGCCACGGGCCGCCGTAGAAGGTTTTGTCGAGGTGGATATGCATGTCGCGCATCGCGGGCAGCATCAGTTTGCCACCGGCATCATAGTGCGGCAGCGTGGCGTCCGGGTGGTTTTGATTATCGCGCAGGGCGACGATTTTGCCGTCCTGAATCTCCACGGTGTGACGCGCGGTACGGGTATGAACTGCCACCGCACCCTCATATTCAAAGCCCGTTTCGAGCAGCACGTTATCCAGATAGTAATGGCGGTCGGTGATGTTCATGGTTCCTTTGGTCTCGCAGGTCGCCGTGCCGGAAGTGGCAGCATACGCCACCGGGGCGGTCGCGCCAAACAGCGCGGCGGCGGTGACCATTTTGCCGCTGTGGCTCAAAAACTCACGGCGACTTTTGTTCTTATTCATCGTCGTTCCTTAATGTTTGTGGATGATATGGGTGCCCGTTTCACCACGCAGAGCGGCGGGCAGGCAGTCCGGGGTGGTGATAATTACCCGCTTCCCACCGTGTTGTAGAAACAGTAGGCTGGCGACAATTTTTGGCAGCATGCTGCCTGCCGGGAAATGGCCTTCGTGCATGTAGCGGGTCATGGTGGCGATATCCACAAGTCCCAGCGCCTGCTGCTCAGGTTTGCCGAAGTGGACGCAGACTTTTTCCACACCGGTGGTGATCACCAGAATATCGGCGTGGATCTCGCGCGCCAGCAGAGCGGTGGAAAGATCTTTGTCGATCACCGCGTCCACGCTGTGATAATCCCCGTCATCGCCCAGCACCACCGGAATTCCGCCGCCGCCCGCGCCGATCACCACAAAGCCTTGTTGAGTCAGCGTTTTGATGGCTTCAGCTTCGACAATACGTTTCGGCTCCGGCGAGGCCACCACGCGGCGATAACCGCGCCCGGCATCTTCGACAAAGCGCCATGTTGGATTCGCGCTTAGCAGGGCATCGCGCTGTTCGGCGCTAAAAAATGCGCCAATCGGTTTGCTGGGATGGATAAAGCCGGGATCGTTTTTATCCACCTCCACCTGCGTCACCACCGTCACCGCTTTTTGCTCACCGCGTTTCGCCAGGCGGTTATTCAGCGCCTGTTGAATCAGATAACCGATGCCGCCCTGAGTGTCGGCTACGCAGTTGGCAAGCGGAGTGAGCGGCAGCCCTTCGCGCTCGTGGGCAATCTCCGCACGACGCAGATCCAGCCCCACCTGCGGGCCGTTTCCGTGCGTCAGCACGATGTTGTAATCCGATGCCAGCATCGCCAGTACCGTGTCCGCCACCGCTTTCACCGCCTCTGACTGATGTTCAATCGACTGGCTGGCGTTGTCTTTGATTATGCTGTTGCCGCCAATGGCAACGACCACAAGTTCTTTCATCGTGTAGGTTCCAGTGCAGAAGGTGATGTGATTATTGTTGTTGGACCAATCGTTGTAGCCCGGCCAAGCGCAGCGCCGCCGGGATTTCAGGCTCCGTGCCCGTTATCCCCTCACCCTAACCCTCTCCCCATAGGGGAGAGGGAACCGTTAGGTGCACTCGGATACCATGTAGTCCGGCCAAGCGAAGCGCCGCCGGGGATTTCCGGCTCCGTGCCAGTTATCCCCTCACCCTAGCCCTCTCCCCAGAGGGGAGAGGGCACAGTCAGGCGTTATAATGTTCGCACCAGCTCAGAATCGCTTTCTCGAAACAGGCGAACGGCGGGTGTACTATCCCGGCGCCAATCATGCCGATACCCGCATCTTTATGGGCAATGGCGGTGTTGATCACCGGCAGAATGCCGCTGCTACCCACGCGGGTGATGTCGATAGCCGTTGGCACGCCCATAAAGCCAAGCAGCGGAATCGTGACGTTCGGGTTTTCACCCAGCGTGATTTCACGCATCTGGCGGGAGAAGTCGATAGCCTCTTCCACCGTGCCGCCCACCAGCGCCACAATCGCCGGGGCTGTCGCCATCGCAAAACCACCGATGCCGTAGGTTTCGGTAATCGCGCTGTCGCCGATATCCAGCCCCGAGTCTTCCGGTTTGTATCCGGCAAACATCGGGCCAATCACCTGCTGTGCCGGACCGGTAAACCACTGCCCCGGTAGGCCGCTGACCCGCAGGCCGAACTCGACGCCGTTGCGCGCCATGGTAGTGACCACGGTGCTGTACTCGATACCGTGCGCCGCGTCCATCGCCGCTTTGCACATCGCCATCCACGTCGGGCCTGAGAAGTAGTCGCTACTGGCGACAAACTCAAACACTTCGCGCTGCTGCTCAACGGAGTAACCCGCCTGAATAATCCCCGGCGTCAGCGCCTGGATCAGTAGCGTGGTGCCCGCGTTGTTACGGTTGTGGCATTCGTCGCCCATATGCAGCGCTTGTGCCAGCATCAGGCGCAGGTCAATTTCGCCGATGATTTTCATGGCATCACGCAGCATCGGGCCTTGCACATCGCGCATCCAGTTTAGACGGTCGATCACGCTCTGGTCGTTGGCCCCCATGCGCAAGATCTTCGCCATCTGCTCGCTCATATTGGTATAAGCGATGTTGCCGTAGGTCTTGTTTTCGACGATATGCATAAACATCGAGGCCGAAGTGACGCCCGCCATCGACCCCACGCAGTCGTGCTCGTGGCACGGCGAGAAGGTGATTTCGCCGGAAGCCGCCAGCGCCGCCGCGTCGTCGATATCCTTCGCCAGCCCTTCAAACACCAGCGCCCCGGTGACCGCGCCTTTCATCGCGCCACACATATTTTCCCACTGCACCGGCGGGCCAGCGTGGAGGATGGTTTTCGGCGTCATGCCCGGCACCACGTTAATCGCCTGGTCAAAACCAATCAGCACCGGGTGCGACTGAATAATGCGCTCCAGCGCCTGCTGGTTAGCGGCGGCAATTTTGTCTGCCAGCGGCGAATCGGCAATGCTGTCCAGCGCCTTCACAATCTGCATATTGCCCTGCCCCGGCGGCGTCCAGTCGAGCTGGGCGACGTCGACATGCTGCTTTTTCAAATCATCGCTGAACAGGGCAATGCCGACGTTAATCACGTTCAACGGCTGGTTAAATAACTGGCTCATCAGGCATTCTCCCCTTTGCAGATAAATTCACGTGCCAGCAAACCGGTGTTGGTGCTGCTGCTGGCGAGGACAACGCCCGCGTCGGTTAGCAACTGGCGCTGTTTTTCCAGCGACGGCGTATCGAGATCGGTACCCAGCACGTAGGCGAGGATCACCAGCTCGCGACCATCAGCGGCGGCGATCGCTTTTGCTTCGCGGATCGCCTCGATCGTTGACCCCACCGGATCCTCGTGCGATCCGAACCCCAGCACGAAATCCATCACGATCACGCCAACTTGCGGATCGCGCGCTTCCTGAATCAGGCGGCTGATGCGATTGGTCGGGTCGATCATCGGGTGCGGTTTGCCGTTGGTGAAATCGTCATCGCCAAAGTCGAGGAAGGTGTGTTTGACGCTGCGGTTAATGTCCGTCAGACGGAAGGCCGGATCCGGCTGAATATTGCTGTAGACGTCGCCGTGTTTTTCCATCACCGCAAACATCGTTTCGTCACACAGCGTGCCGCCGCAGAACAGGCCGCGAATGTATTTTTGCTGTGGCGTGAGCTTGCCGCACACCTCAGCAATCAGCGCCTCGTTAAGCGGGTTAAGGTCGAGCGAGGCTTTCTCCACACCGCTCAGCAGAACCGCTTTCAGCGCTGCGTCTTTGGTCCCGCGCGCAAACTGTAGCCCTTGTTCATCAGCCGGAGGCTCAGCGCGGCCAAGGAAGCAGGCGACCACCGGTTTACGGCAGGCGCGGGCGCGTTCCACAACCTTGCGTGCCACCGCTGGAGCAGGTGGTTTAGACACCAGCACAATAATTTCGGTTTGCGGATCGTTTTCCAGCATGGTGATGGCATCAAGCATCATCAGGCCGCCAATTTTTTCGCTTAGGTCACGCCCACCGGTACCGATAAGCTGCGAGATGCCACCGCCGAAGTCGTGAATGCGCACGCTCAGCTCCTGGCTGCCGGTGCCGGATGCGCCAATAATGCCAATATTGCCGCGACGTACCGCGTTACCAAAACACAGCGCCGCGCCGTTAATGATGGCGGTGCCGCAGTCCGGCCCCATCATCAGCAGCCCTTTTTCATGCGCCAGTTGCTTAAGCGCCAGTTCATCTTCAATCGACACGTTGTCGGAGAACAGCATCACGTTCAGGTCGTTTTGCAGCGCCTGACGCGCTTCACGGGCGGCGAACAGACCATTGACCGAAATCACCGCCAGATTGCTGTCCGGAATGTGTTTTTTGGCACTGGCAAGGGTGGCGTAGCGCGCTTCGTGCGAGCCGCTGTCGGCCTTTTTAGTGAATAATTCTTCAATAGCCGCTAGCGTCTGATCGTTATCGGCACCGTCTTTGCCGTTGATGACAATCATCAGGTCACCGTTTTTTGCGCCATCGAGTTCTGTCGTTAGCAGCCCGAGATTTTTCAGCACGCCTTTGTTCATCTCTGTCGCCATCGCCACAAACGCCTGCTCAACGCCGTCGAGCTGGTTGGCGCGTGTCGATATCGACATCAGCGACACGGAATCAAAATACGTGTTCTTTTTAATAACTATTTTGACTGACATAATTCCCTCTATACATTTGGCTCAGTGCGCAGGCGTCCGCCATGCCGTAAAGCATGTCGCAGCCGGAACTTGAGCCAATATTTTTAATATTGGCGATAACCTGGATAGAAAAATAGGTGGGTTCATTAATGATATTATTAATAAGCCCGTAAAGACTTTCGCGATAGCGCTGTTCAAATGCGGCCTGTAGCGTTATGGCACTGAGCAGCGTGGTATTTTTATTCGTGGCCTGAAGTGCGGCTAAAAAATCGGTTTTATATTTTTCTGCCGGATGCCCCGGTATAAATAAAACCGTACTCAGCCCCACTATATAATCATCAGCCGACGGTGTTAAGCCGATACCCAAACCAATCATATTGGCAACCGCCGCGCTAATATTTTTACCGCTTTGTAATGCGTTAATTAATGTAAGACGTCGCTGCTGTAATTGTGTTGATATCGCTTGATAAAAGGGATTATCGCCCTGTCCAAGAAATAATGTCTCGTGATCCTGTAGCTGCTGGCGAATAACATCGTGCCAGCGTTGCCAGGGGATCTGAAAGAACCTGTCGGTATTCAATTGCAGTTCCGGCGGCTGCCAGCGTTGGCAGGAAGCGGTATCTATCCATTTATCCTCACCAATTGTGATACCTGAAAACTGAAACTGAACCGACTCGCCAGGCCGGAAAAGGCCTTCAAAGTGAGTGAGTGCCAACCTACTGCTATAAGGGGCGTTATCACAGGTTTCACATAACAACGTCAGCAACCGCTGCTGCGCCGGGAAGTAGATATTTACCGCCCGGGAGAAAACCTGTTCAACCCGCCCAACGCCGCGCTCGGACAAAAAGCGCGAATCCGCAGTTAGCGCTTGCACACACCGCCGTATTGGGGTGTCGATAGCGGTTCTCCTGGGTCAAGCTCCAGCAGCAATAAGCAACTGGGCAATTTCCTCAAATCCCTTCTCCCGCGCCAGTTCCAGCGGGGTTTTGCCATATTTATCGGTCATGTGCGGGCTCGCGCCGTGCTCCAGCAATAACGCCACAATCGCCTGCTGGGTTTCACCACCGTCGTTCAGTACAATGGCTTCCAGCAGCGGTGTCCAGCCAACAAAGTTGGTGTGATTGAGGTTAATTGCCGTGCGATGCAAAAGCTCCTGGACGATATCAAGATGGCCTTTTTCACACGCGGGCGTGAGCCCTACGCCGCCAAAACGGGTCAGGCGATTCAAATCCGGGCGTGCCGGTAGAATTAAACGCAGTAGCGTTAAATCATTATTCAGGCAGCAAATCAGGAAAGGGTTTAAACAGGTGTGATCTTGTTTATTAATATCAGCGCCCGCGTCAATTAAGGTGGCCACGCAATCATATTTTTTATTCAGGCTCGCCAGCGTAATGGCGGTTTGCCCCTGGCGATTAACGGCATTAATATCGACACCCTGACGCAGACAGGATTTTAATTTTGCCAGCTCACCTTGTTGTGCTGCTAACAGATAATCAGCAATCAGATTGGTATTGGTCATTCTCATTCCCCTGATTTTTGTGGCTGTTTTTGATGAATTGAGAATAGCAACGAAATTCATAGAAAAGAACCCGCTTAAATTTTATTCGCCGTAACCCGCCTCATTATTGAAAATAATTTAATAATCCGTACAGACTGTGCAGTGGTGCACCCTTTATCTCTTTGCCACGATGCCCCTTAACTCAATCGGGTTTTCTTTCTATATAGTTTCAGCACGAAACCACTATACGAGAGGAAATCATCATGAACGGACTCACCGCAACGGGCATTACTGTTGGGATCTGTGCAGGTCTCTGGCAAATGGTGTCCTCGCAGGTTGGGCTGGCACCTGGCTGGGAGTTACTCGGTACCATCGGGTTTGTCGCGTTCTGTAGTTTCTATGCGGCGGGCGGCGGTAACACCGGTTTTGTGAAGAGCCTGTTTGTGAATTACTCCGGGGCCGTGTGGGCGTTTCTGGCGGCGATGGCCTCCGGTTGGCTGGGGTCGGTAAGCGGCTTGTCGCCTTTCTGGGCTAGTGCGGTCATGACGGTGCCGTTCTCCGCCATGGTGGTCTGGCAGGGCCGATTCTGGCTCACCTCATTTATCCCAGGCGGCTTTCTTGGCATGACGCTGTTTTTCGCCACCGGGCTGAACTGGTGGGTCACGTTGCTCGGCTTTCTGGCGGGAAACTGCGTGGGGATTATCTCGGAATATACCGGACGCAAGCTAAGCGAGGCCACCTCGAAAGAGGCCGGATAAGCGCAGCGCCATCCGGCAGCATGCCACAGAGGTGCCAAATAGACGTATAAACGGCGGTTTTAAAAGTTATTCAAAAATGATTGCTCAATCATAAGCACTGCCAATACATTCATCAGTGGATCTCACTGATGGCAGGAGTGCGCGGATGAACTCAATTTTTACCGAAGAAAACCTGCTGGCGTTTACCACCGCCGCGCGGTTTGGCAGCTTTAGCAAGGCAGCGACGGAGCTGGGGCTGACCACCTCCGCCATCAGCTATACCATCAAGCGGATGGAAACCGGGCTGGATGTGGTGCTGTTTACCCGCAGCACGCGCAGTATTGAACTCACCGAGTCCGGTCGCTATTTTTTCCGCAAAGCCAGCGATCTGCTTAATGATTTCCATGCTATCAAACGCAGCATTGATACCATCGCCCAGGGAATTGAGACCCGCGTGCGCATCTGTATTAACCAGTTGCTGTATACGCCAAAGCACACCGCCCGACTGCTTCAGGTATTGAAAAAGCAGTTTCCGACCTGTCAGATAGCGGTGACCACCGAGGTCTATAACGGCGTGTGGGATTCGATCATTAATAACCAGGCCAATATCGCCATTGGCGCGCCGGATACCCTGCTGGACGGTGGCGGCATTGATTACACCGAGATTGGCGCGATTCGCTGGGCATTTGCTATCGCCCCAACTCACCCGCTGGCATTTATGCCGGAGCCCATTTCAGAAAGCCAGCTGCGGTTGTATCCCAACATCATGGTTGAAGACACTGCGCACACCATCAACAAAAAGGTTGGCTGGTTACTGCATGGTCAGGAGTCGATCCTGGTGCCGGATTTCAACACCAAATGCCAGTGCCAGATCCTCGGAGCGGGAATTGGTTTTCTGCCGGATTATATGGTGCGAGAGGCGCAGTCGTTACTGGTGACCCGCCAGATCCACAATCCACGTCAAGATTCGCGAATGCTGCTGGCAACCCAGCACTCAGCCACCGGGCAGGTGACGCAGTGGATTAAGAAGGAATTTGGGGCGCAGGGGGTGTTGACGCAAATCTATCAGGATCTTCTTCACCGCAAAGAATAACGGCTATTGCACAATGTTCTGAAGACTCGACCAGCCCCCTCACCCTAACCCTCTCCCCATAGGGGCGAGGGAACCGTTCGGTGTACGAATGATAGGACTGCTCTTACAAACTGGCACTATGTACTCCCTCTCCCTTTCAGGGAGAGGGCTGGGGTGAGGGTAAATACACTGAACACACAGATTGTTCTTTTCGCGCACATCACGTGCACATATAGCGAAACGGCCCCGGCTCGCACTGGCGCAGGATGACGTTCAGTCTGTTTTCTTTGAGGGTGTACATGCCACCAGAATACGGGTCGACGATAAACCACCCCGGAATGCCCCCAAAGATAAGGTTGCCAAAGGTGTACCAGTGACTGAGACGATATTCGAGCGGCACGATGCTGGAGTGATATCCCTCATGCTTTACCGTCAACGTATATTCCCGCTTGCCAAAATAACTGCCGTCGCTTTTTTTCAGGATAACCGATGTCGGCGTACTGCCCTTCGCTACAATATTGCCAACGCTATCCACGACGCTGAATGCCGTATTCGTCGGGAAGCTATTAATATAAACCGCTTCATCATCGCTTCCGACAATTGTGGCGCAGCCGGTGGGTAAAAAGGGCAATAACAAGACAAAAGCAAATCGCTTCATGATCAACACTCCAGTTCAATACCCGATAAAAGCGGCTGAAATGGAGGCTAACTTAAACCTGAAAACGATTTCCCAACATCGCAGCCGGATAAGGCGTTTACGCCGCTATCCGGCAATCAAGCCCGCGTTGCCCGATAGCGCTGCACTTACCGGGTCTACAGGCAGGAACCAAACTGAGCGGGCAGCGGCAAGATAATCACCCGACGCCCTTCAGCCAGCGTTTCAATCCTCGCGCCGTCATCAGTAAAGGTCACGCCCTGAGTTTTAAGGGCGGCGATCGCCTGTTCAAACTCATCGTTCGTAACCGGCCTTGGCTGCCAGAAAGTTTCCGGGTTTTGCGTGTAGATGGGATGAAGCTGAAGCTGCGGCTGTACACCGCCTAGCAACAAGCGGACGATAAAACTAAACGGCGGCACGCCGCGCTGCCGGTACTCGCCGTTGCTGTTGAACACACCGTTGCCAATACTGTAGGCCACCCAGCTATCACCAAGTCGTTCAAATTCACCCAGCATATGTGGGCCAGAGCCAATAATCAGATCGGCCCCCGCCAGCGTCAACCGTCTTGCCAGCTGCCTTTGCATCGGCAGCGTCCAGCGGTAATCCTGCCCCCAATGGGCCAGCACCACGCTGGTGATTGACGGGGAGGCAGCTTTGTCAGCGCGTAATTGTTCAATTAAGCCCCCGCTCAGGCAAGCCGCTCCCGCGCGGCGCGGTAAGGCATAGAAGGCGCAATCTTGCTCCATATAGCGGCGATACCAGTAGGCGCTGTAGAACTTAAAGGTTCTCCCGCCCAGCGTAAACACCAGCGGCGCCTCTGCCCGCTGGGCGTTCAGCCCGGCGCCAAAACTGGCAATCCCCCCTTGTTTCAGGGCCGAAAGCGTGCTCTCAACACCTGAAACACCGGCATCCATCACGTGATTATTGCCCAGCGCCACCGCATCAATGCCCACTTTTTTAAGCGCCGCAACCGACCGCAGCGGGGAGCCCGTCAGGCAAAACGGTTTACGCCCCTGCAAGCCGTTTTCGTTCTCAATGCTCAATGCCGCTTCAAAGTTGGCGATGGTGTAATCGCTGCCCTTGAGCAGTGGTGCTATGCCCTGGAACGAGTAGTCGTATCCGTAGCGCATCAGCGCATCATCCACCCCACGTCTGGCGCGCTGCGCGCTGTACCACTCGCCATAATAGGTATCCCCCACCAGCGTGATGATCGACGGTTCATTCAAGGCTTGCGGGACGGGCGCGACAACGTCTTCCGAGTCTGGGGCCAGCAGCCCATCCAGCAAATAATCCAGTTGGAAAGCATCGCTAGCACCTGCGGCACAGGCCAGTAAGAGCGCGTTATCCCGACGTTGGATAGCAAATCCCCAGCACGGTGAACCGCCAGAAGCGAAGCTATAGCTAGCGCGGCCGTCAGACTGAATATTATTGAGTTTTTGATGCAGAACGCCGCCGATATCCTGTTCAAAATCGGCGAACCAGTGCAAAAAGTGGGGATACGTCTGATAAAAATAGCGAATCAATGACGCCACATCTTCAAGCGTCGTTCGCTGCCCCTGCTGGGTGCGGCCCGCCAGGTTATTGATATGTGTCTTTTGCATCCCAGCTTTATCCATCACCGCCGCTAAAACCGCTAACGGATCGGAGGACGGGGTAGAAAGCAGGCTGGCGAGATTCATGGCGGCGTCGCGGGCGTTGCTGATAAGCATCCCCTGCACCAGTGATTTCACACTGAAACATTGCCCGTCCTGCAGCCCGAGCGCCGGGCCTTGCGAAAGCACATTATCGGGCACGGTTTTCACCGATACCACATCGCTCAGGCGATGCGTTCTGGCCAGAATACCGGAGGCCAGTGCCGTGCTCAGCAAGAGATGGCTCAAATGACGCGGATTAAAGGTCTTGTAGTGATGATTCGCGCGCAGCACGCTGCCATCGTTAAGATTCACGAGCAGCGTGGCAGAGCCGTCACCTAACGGCACCGCCGTCGCTTTTGCATGGTCTTTCATTTTGCCAATGATGAGGTGGAAATCGGAGTCGCTCACGCTGCCTTTAACCAGCACCACATCACCATCACGCAGCTCGCCCAGCACCGTTTCTGACATTAAGTCGACGTCGGTAAAATAGCCGCCAACGATGTGTGCCGGAAGCTTATTCTTAAGCGCCAGCATCTCTTCGCCGTGCAAATACACCTTATCAAACCCCGCCGCCAGAATCGGCTCTGCCAGCGCCTCGTGGCTAACCTGCGCCAGCTCGCCAAGCGTTGCCAGCCTTCCCAGCACCGCAATGCGCCGCTGGTTTTCATCGCGCGGATAGAGCGCCGCCACCTCCAGCCCGTTTTTCATCGAGATAAATGCAGCGTTATAGTTGTCATCAATCAACGTGACCGCGCCGCCCGTCGGCAGGCGCAGCGTTTCGGCTTGCAGCTTTTTCGCCACATTACGGAAATATGCCATCCGGTTAGCCGCCTGACCGGTGTCAACGCCCAGCAGATGAAGTGCGGCCAGAACGGCCACCGAATTCCCTGCCATGCCCCGGCCTGGAACATTCAGGCGATAGGTGAGCGATGTGCCCCTGAGATTGACGGTGATATCCGAACCGTGGGTATCCGCTTCATAAGCGGTAATGGGAATGTCCGCATCCGGATGAAAGCCGTAGGTCAGCACCGTAGCGCCATACCCCTCCACCTTCTGGCGAACATAGTCGTATTCCGCCATGTCCCGGTTGAGCACCGCGTAGCCTTCCGGTTTCATGCCCCGGCACAGGCGGGATTTAAAGCGCGCGGTGTCGCGTAAGCCTTTGACGTAGTGGCTTATCTGCGTCAGGCCAATTTCGGTGATGATGGCAACGTCGGCCTTAATACGCGAACCCACGCCGCCGGACTCCATCCACAGTGCCGAAATCGCCACTTCCAGTGCAACATAATCAGGGTTGGTAATGCAGCGCGCCAGGCTCACCGCTGTCCCGGTACGGGTATTGTGGTTGCCTCGGGTGGCAATCACCGCCCCTTCCTCACTCAGCAGCATATTCAGCAAATCTTTGGTGGAGGATTTGCCGACCGTGCCGGTCACTGCAACCACTTTGCCATGCATACGGGCACGCGCTTCATCGGCCAGGATATTCAGCACATCGTAAGAATTCTCGACCACCAGTTGCGGAAATTCCGGCGGTAGCTCGGGGATAAATCGTTGCACGATAGCCCCGCAGAATTTCTCATGATGACGCTTGAGCGTCTCGTGTGTGTCTTTCCAGCCGGCATAAATGCCCGAATTACCCGACCCTTTATGCCAGGTATCAGCATCAATAGCGACCAACAGATAGCGACGGCCAGGCTGTTTGAGATCAAACGTTTTTAAAGCGATATCATCCGCAAACCAGCCCTCTTGCGGCATCACGCTCCAGCGGCCATTTAACAGTTGGGCCAGCTCATCGGCTTGCCATCCCTGTACCTGTTTGTGCATGTCAGCTTCCTTGAAAGGGAGACTTCAAATGGGGTGTATTCAAATCATAATTCACATTGCTGTAAATTTTGTCGCAATGGGCTGGATTTTAACTGATGAAACTGGGGGGCGACCGCGGGCCATTCAATTAAGGACACCCAGTGCCCCTTTGCACGTAATGCGGTGGCGAATTTCACCTGCAAATCAAATGGCGTCACGCGATCCTGTAAATTACCGATAATCAGTATATGGCGCTTAGGGTCGGCCACTATTCCACTTATATGTTCGAGGGGATCGTAAGGATTGGCCAGGCCATTAATATCTTTATCGCCCTGGCTTTTTTCACCACGGATAACCCGTAAGCGTTCAGCTCTTTCCAAAAGCCCATACGCACCTGAGGTCAAAATCGCGCAGCGAATATCCTGACGTCCCAACGTTAATATTGCCGCTGCCGCCGTCGCGCCGCCGCTATGGCCGCTGAGAATAAAATTCTGCATCCCGTAGCGCTCACGTAAGCTCGTTAATGCCGCGTCAATAGCCATAAACTCCGCACGCTGACGCCGCTTCGCATGATTACCGCTGGAACCATAAGTGCCCGGACGCGCCAGGATAATGACCGGTAAGCCTATCTTTTCAGAGAGTTTTTGCGCCTGAAGATCGAGTGCCTCAACCGTATTATTAGGAATGTCTGCGGGGTCACGACGCATCAGCGTATCCCGGTCGCCGGATAGCACCACCACCACATTTTTCGCCGAGGTAAGATGGCCCGCGGAGAAATAGCGAATACAGGCGTTTCCATCCGCATAATTCACCCACAGCGCCTGCTGCTGAAGCGGGCACTGTGCTTCAACCGCTGGTTGATTCCAGAGAAGCGGCGGCGATGCCCATGCGGATAAGGAAATACTGAGACATAATATAAAAACAGCGATCCGTTTACGCACGTTCCCACTCCAGTTCAACGTTGAATAAACATTTTCGACAGAATACACAAAGCGCCGGACATGGTGTTATTCTGACCCGATAAAATGTTGTACAAGGATTGACTGGCGCAACAAGGAGAATAAATGTCACTGAGTCATTTACTTGCGCAGACCCGGCCACAGGTCGAACAGCTTGGTATTGCCACGCAACCTGCTCCCTTCCCGGGATTTATTCTTTTTCTGAGCGCAAGCAATGGTCAGGAACGCGCCTTTACCACTTACGCCTGCGGCCAAACGCTGGACGAAGCCTGGCTGGCGGCGGCCAACGATTTACAGCGCTGGGAAAGCCAACAAACTACTGCTTCCGTTTGGCTGCGCGTCGATCTGGTCGATAAAATTCAGACCCTGCGTTGGGATCGCTTGCAGGAAAAACTGGCGCAAACCAAGCGTAATTACTTCCGCTTTGGTCTGAGTTTTACTCCCGATTTCCAGCACGCTATCCTCGAACAAGAAATTAACGCCAATGCGCTGCTGTATGACGGCAATGAAGGCGTCGCTACGCCCAATGCCACCAACCTGGCACATTACGCACACTGGCGTTTTGCTACAACATTGCAGTGGCCCGAAAGCGCAGAACAGCTTATCTGGCGCTTCACCACCCGCAGCCTGGTTTGCGATGGCGAGCAGGTCTATCCCATTGAATTTAGCGGACGTAATGCCGGTTACCGCCGCCTGAACCATTGGCAGGAAGAGGCGCTCGAACCGATGATCTTCTCCGCCAGCGACTATCTGGCGCGCCAGGTGCAGGCCTCAGGGCGCTACGACTATGGCTGGTTCCCCTGCTTTGACCGGGCGATTCCAACCTACAACACCCTGCGCCATGCCAGCTCCACCTATGCGCTGCTGGAAGGCTGGGAGGTCACACAAGATAAATCACAGTTTGCCGCCATTGAACGGGCGCTGCACGACCTCTCAACGTCACTGATTGAAACCCGCACTTTGCCAGATGGCAGCGACGCAGACTTCCTGATCGATACCGGCGGTGAAATTAAACTTGGCGGGAACGCGGTCTGCATCCTGGCAATGACCAAATATACCGAGCTGACCGGCGATACGCGCTACCTGTCACAGATGGAACGGCTGGCCAACGGTATCGGTTTCATGCAAAAACCGGAGACCGGCGGATTCAATCATGTGCTGCACGCCGCCGATCTGTCGCTCAAAGCCGAACACCGTATTATTTATTACGATGGGGAAGCGGCCTTTGCGCTCATGCGCCTGTACGGACTGACCAAAACGCCGCGCTGGCTGGCCATCGTCGAACGTGCCATGGAACATTTCATCGCCCAAAAACACTGGCAGGCGCACGATCACTGGCTAAGTTACTGCGTCAACGAATTAACGCTCTATCGTCCTGAACTGCGCTACTACCAGTTTGGCCTCGATAATGTGCGCGATCACCTCGACTTTGTTATCGAACGGGTAACCACTTACCCAACCCTGCTGGAGCTGATGATGGCGGCGTCACGGATGCTGGCACGTCTGGCCGACTCAGAGCATCGCCACTTGCTGGATGATTTCGATATGGCGAAATTCGATTGGGCGCTAGAATCGCGTGCTCGCTATCTTGCTAACGGTTTTTTCTGGCCGGAACTGGCGATGTTTTTCAAAAACCCGCCACGCATCGTCGGCAGTTTTTTCATTCGTCACCACAGCTTCCGGGTACGAATTGATGATGTAGAACACTACCTTTCCGGCTATGTTGCTTACCGCAAACACTGGCGCCATTCACATGGCGACACGGTGTAATACGTTGGGGTTTATCCTCTTTCAACGACACCACGTCCGGGATTTCTTTTCCCGCGAACGCTGGCTGCCGTTTTTTTTAGCGCTGCTGTTACTTGTTCCTCCGGATTTAGGGGCAGGCTGGGATTTTAATACCATCAATTCGCGTACCCAGCGGCTTTATGGCCCGGCGACCCCGACTGCCCAGCGCAATATCGACGCCTGGGAAACGTTGCTTAAACACCCTCCCCAAGGCAATATTCGAAATAAGCTAAACATCGTAAATCAGTTTTTTAATTCGCGGATACGCTTCGTTGATGATATTACGGTGTGGGGACAACAAGATTATTGGGCAACGCCAGTGGAAGCACTGCGTAAAGGCGCGGGCGATTGTGAAGACTATGCGTTGGCAAAATATTTTACCCTACGAGAATTGGGCGTTCCTGCCAGCCAATTAAGAATTACCTACGTTAAAGCATTACAATTAAATCAGGCACATATGGTTGTGACGTGGTACGCGACCCCAGATGCAATTCCGCTGGTTCTGGATAATCTCAAGCCCGCCATATTACCCGCTACCGCGCGCAGCGATCTGCTTCCCGTTTATTCCTTCAACGGGGAAGGGTTATGGATCCCGCAGGCCAGCGGCAGCAAGCGCGTAGGCGACAGTACCAAACTCTCCCGTTGGCAGGATCTTCTCACCAGGATGCGTGCAGAAGGATTTGTAATTAATGAATAGGAAGCAGACATGTCACTTTATAAACAGCTACTGATTGGCATCTGCCTGTTTACGCTGACGATTTTCTGCGGCAATTTTTTTGCCACGCTGGAAAGCTCACGCGAGCAATATCATAACCAGCTGAGCGCCCATGCCCAGGATGCCGCCACGGCACTCGGTCTTTCCCTGACCGCAAATATTGACGATCCGGTGATGACTGAGTTGATGGTGAACTCCATTTTCGACAGCGGTTATTTCTATCGCATTCGGGTCATTGATATCAAAAGCGGTAAGCCGATTATTGAACGGCAAAACGTGCCACCAAGCGCCAACGTCCCCGGCTGGTTTGCCCGTATGGTGCAGATAAACCCAGGCCAGGGTGAAGCCATGGTGATGCGCGGTTGGACACAGGCAGCTCGCGTTGAAGTGATAAGCCACCCAATGTTTGCGCTAACGCGCCTGTGGGAAAGTCTCGTCGCCAGTTTCCTGTGGCTGACCGGCTGTAGCGCTCTGTGCATCCTTGGGGCGATGCTTCTGTTGCGTCATCGTCTTCGCCCGCTCAATTATATCGTTGAACAGGCGATGGCTATCAGCCGCCGCGAGTTCCTGAGTCTGCCAGCGCTGCCTAAAACGCCAGAACTTCGTCGAGTGGTGGAAGCGACCAACATGATGGTCACTCAGTTAAAAGCGCTGTTCAGCGAACAGGCAAAACGCACCGAAAGCCTGCGTCAAGAGGCCTATAACGACAGTCTGACTGGCCTGAACAACCGCCGCGCATTCGACATGAAACTCCTCACCAAACTGAGTGATGAAGACCATGCCGACGGCAATCTGATACTGCTTCGTGTACAGGACCTGATGGGTCTTAACCAACGTTTAGGCGGTGCGAATACCGATAAACTGCTGAAGTCCGTCACTGATATTCTCAACAACCTACAACAGCGTTTCTTCCACAGTGAAGGCTTTGTCGCCCGCATACGCGGCGGCGAGTTCGCCATCATCACCGCGCCAGTGTTAGCCACTGAAATGGAGAGTTTTGCGAGCGCCCTCAATACCCAGCTCAAAGCGTTGTACGAAACGGGATTAAGCGACGTGAATCCGGTAGCGCACTTTGCTGAGATCTCCTTCCGCTTTGGCGATTCACCACAGACAATCCTGCGACAGGCAGACCAGATTCTGGTTGCCGCTGAAGCCGATATGCGTACCTTTGTCGATCCTGAAAACGTCGAAAAACTGGCGCCGGATGAAGACCATCATCACTGGCATCAGCGTCTGAGCGCCATTCTGGATAAAGAAGCGTTCGAGCTATATTCCCAACCCGTTTATCAATGCAATGATCAACATATTGTTTTACACCGAAAAATTCTGGCGCGTATTAAAACCGAGGATGGCGAGATTATTCCAGCGGGCCGCTTTATTCCGTGGGTTCGCCGTCTGGCGCTAGGCCGACGTATGGATGTGGTGATGTTAAAGCAGACGCTCCGCGCGATGGAAAGCACCACTCACGCCTTTGCGCTGAGTATCAGCGGGGAGAGCGTGGCGGACGATGAGAGCCTCAATGCCCTGCTCCAGCCGCTTAAATCCGCGCGCCACCTAACCTCAAGATTGACGCTTGAACTCGACGAAAATGAACTGCCCGACCCGGAACGCGTTAGCGTGCTGGTGAAAAAGTTGCAGGATCTCGGCTGTGGCCTCGGCATCCAGCACTTCGGGGGCCGCTTCCATCTCATTGGTAACCTGCCTCAGTGGGGGCTTGCCTGGATCAAAGTGGACGGTGGGTACATTCATCGTATTGACGAAGAAGACGATAAAAAGCTATTTATCGAAGCCATCTACTGGGCGACACGGCAGATCAACCTGCCGCTTATCGCCGAACGTGTGGAAACAGAGGGTGAGCTGGCGGTACTGGAAAAAATAGGTCTGTACGGTGCAATGGGGCGTTATTTCAGCGACGCCAGCACGCTAGATCCTAAATAATTTGCGCTGCTGTCATTAGACCTGCAACGTGAAGTATGGCGGGCATACAATAAATCTCAGGAGAGCAACCATGCATTTTATCGAACGCGATGGTGAAGGACGGATCGTGCGGGTTGAAGCCGTTGAATTCAGCGGCATGACGGAAAGAAGCGAGAATTTAACGCCAGAAATCAGCGAATGGATTAAAGTGGAAGGCATCCGCGCCGCGACATTACAGCAGCTCCAGCAGAGCGACCTGGACATGGTTCGTGTGCTGGAAGACCTTATTGAAGTCCTGATGAGTAAGGGCGTCATCAGTATTACTGACCTGCCACCAGCCGCGCAAAATAAACTGTTGAACCGCGCCCAGGCACGTCAAACGCTCAGCGGTCTGGAAGGACTTATTGGCGATGATGATGAAAGACTCATCTAATCATTCGTATTATTAACTATTTCAGGCGTAAAATAGTACGCCTGAAATATCATTAGCTCCCTAATCATGATTTTTTAATTCACCTCTCCCTACCAATATTTCACAAGACATTTAGATTGAAACCACATTAAAATCAAAGAATATATTCCTCCTCCGTAATAACCTCGGAAGAGGTTATAAATATTGCATATTGCTGATGTTTTTCAGTGAAAATATAAGTCAAATTAATCTATCCAACTGAATTACATCGAATAGATCAACAATAGATGCAATCTTTTATTTGTGATTTTGCAGTTAAGGAAGAACTGCAAACACCGTGGGGAGTGTCATATGAGCGGTATAGCCGGAACAATAAAAACCATCATTGGGCAGGTTTTTGCCATTGCGCCTGACGGGAGTCGCCGTTTATTGGTAGAGGGCGACAAAATCCAGACTGGCGAGCAGATTGAGACAGGCGCAAACGGCGCCGTCACCCTGACACTCTCGAATGGGAAAACGCTCGATCTCGGGCGCGATAGCCACTGGGAAGGCGAGCATAATCTCTCACCAACCCCCTCTTCTACGGATCAAACGGATATTGCTGCCATTCAGCAAGCGATAGCCGACGGTCAGGATCCAACACAACTTCTGGAAGCCACCGCCGCTGGCCCGCAATCCCCAACCGGGAGCGGCGAACCCGGCGCTGGTGGCGCGCACACGCACGTTATCCTCGACCTGACTGGCGAGATTGTCGATCCCACCGCTGGCTACCCCACCCAAGGTCTGGACTTCCCCGATACCCCGGTAGCGGAAGAACTCACGATTCTGAATAACGCGGACGCGGATAATTCGCGTGATGATGGGGACGCCGATGCTGATGCGGACGCCGATTCCGATGCGGATGCAGATGCGGATGCCGATGCCGATGCGGACGCCGATTCCGACGCGGATGCAGATGCGGACGCTGATGCAGATGCGGATTCAGATGCGGACGCCGACGCCGATTCTGATGCGGACGCCGATTCCGACGCGGATGCTGACGCAGATGCAGACGCGGACGCCGATGCGGATGCGGATGCAGATTCCGACGCAGATGCTGATGCAGACGCAGACGCGGATGCGGATTCCGACGCCGATTCCGACGCAGATGCGGATGCAGATGCAGATGCGGATTCAGACGCAGACGCGGATGCGGATTCCGACGCGGACGCCGATTCCGACGCCGATTCCGACGCAGATGCGGATGCAGATTCCGACGCAGATGCTGATGCAGATGCAGATGCGGATTCCGACGCAGACGCGGATGCGGATTCCGACGCGGACGCCGATTCCGACGCCGATTCCGACGCAGATGCGGATGCTGATTCCGATTCGGACGCGGATGCAGATGCAGATGCTGATGCTGATGCGGATTCCGATGCAGACGCAGACGCAGACGCAGACGCAGATGCGGATGCCGACGCGGATTCAGATGCCGATGCTGACGCCGATGCAGATGCGGATGCGGATGCGGATGCAGATTCCGACGCGGACGCCGATGCCGACGCGGATGCAGACGCGGACGCGGACGCGGATGCAGACGCGGATGCAGATTCCGATGCAGACGCCGATGCAGACGCGGACGCAGATGCCGATGCTGACGCAGATGCCGATGCTGACGCAGATGCCGATGCTGACGCAGATGCCGATGCTGACGCAGATGCCGATGCGGACGCAGATTCCGATGCGGATGCAGACGCCGATGCGGACGCGGATGCAGATGCGGATTCCGATGCAGACGCGGACGCTGATGCGGATGCGGATGCGGATGCGGATGCGGATGCCGATGCGGACGCCGATGCAGATTCCGACGCAGATGCAGATTCCGACGCAGATGCTGATTCCGACGCAGATGCTGATGCGGATTCAGACGCGGATGCGGATTCAGACGCAGATGCTGATGCGGATTCCGATGCTGACGCCGATGCTGACGCCGATGCTGACGCCGATGCTGACGCCGATGCAGACGCAGATGCGGATGCTGATTCCGATGCAGACGCCGACGCAGACGCAGATGCGGATGCCGACGCGGATTCAGATGCCGATGCTGACGCTGACGCCGATGCAGATGCTGATGCAGATGCGGATGCTGATGCAGATTCCGACGCAGACGCCGATGCTGACGCAGATGCCGATGCAGATTCCGACGCAGATGCCGACGCGGATGCAGATTCCGACGCAGACGCCGATGCGGATGCAGATTCCGACGCAGACGCCGATGCGGATGCAGATTCCGACGCGGATGCTGACGCAGATGCGGATGCCGACGCGGATTCCGATGCTGACGCAGATTCCGATGCAGATTCCGACGCGGACGCCGATGCGGATGCAGATTCCGACGCGGATGCCGATGCGGATGCGGATTCAGACGCCGACGCAGATTCCGATGCAGATGCTGATGCTGATGCTGATGCTGATGCAGATGCAGATTCCGACGCAGACGCGGATGCCGATGCCGATGCTGACGCAGATGCCGATGCAGATTCCGACGCAGATGCCGATGCGGATGCCGATTCCGATGCTGACGCGGATGCAGACGCCGATGCTGACGCAGATTCCGACGCAGACGCCGATGCGGATGCCGATTCCGACGCGGATGCAGATGCCGACGCGGACGCGGATGCTGACGCAGATTCCGACGCGGATGCTGACGCAGATTCCGACGCGGATGCTGACGCAGATTCCGACGCGGATGCTGACGCCGATGCAGATGCCGACGCCGATGCAGACGCAGATTCCGACGCGGATGCTGACGCCGATGCAGATGCCGATGCAGACGCAGACGCAGATTCCGACGCGGATTCCGACGCGGATGCTGACGCCGATGCAGATGCCGACGCGGATGCTGACGCCGATGCAGATGCCGACGCGGATGCGGATGCCGATGCAGATGCCGACGCGGATGCTGACGCCGATGCAGATGCCGACGCCGATGCAGACGCAGATTCCGACGCCGACATCACCCTAAACATCGACTTCACCGCCTCAACCGGTACAAAAGTCTCTGAAGTAAACGGCGGCAGTAAAGATCCCAGCGGCAACGGTTTCGATGTTGATAGCAACGGGATGATCACATCCGTGGGTGAAAACGTGGTGCTCTGGGTTTCTAAGGGCGATGTTGGGAAGTATGTTTCCAGCGATATCCCTGCCGCCAATATTCACTATTACACCCAGGGGAATGCCAGCGGCACTGCGGGTAAGAGCGATATTTTCGTGCTGCACGAAGGCAGTACTTACACCCAGGGCGATAATACACAGCACGCCATGAACGCGGTGAACGGCAACCGGGAATCCACCACGAGCAGCGCGCACGACTATATCTTCGTTGCGGGCGCGTCGGCCTGGAGTTCGTCGGCAGGATCGGCAAACATCAACAACAGCATTAACTATTACGAAAGCGTCAACGTCACGATTGGCAATAAAACCTACGGTGGCAATAACCGGGTATCAGACGTTATCTCCGGTAAAGGTGAAGAAGGGCTTAATCAGGGCGATCATGACGTTAAGACCAGCTGGCATTATGATCTCAATATCGACGCTAACCTTGAGGGCGGCGCTGATGGTGATCATATCACCTCCATCTCGCTGGGCGGCCTTCCTGTGGGATCAAACCTGAGTTATCAAGGCGTTAACTACACCGTCGACGCCCACGGTAATGTGGTCATCGATGTACAGGATAGCGCCGACCTTAACGCGCACCTGACGCTGACATCACCAACCGAGGTCACCAACCCAGGTTCAATTACCGTCGATGTCTCGACGGAGGTCGGAGGCTCGCAGCATACGTCTGGTGATATTGATGCCAACAGCGGCGAGCATTCCATTGCCGTTAGTGAGAGCGCCCATACCTACTCAGCCGAAACGCTGGACGAAGAACATCATGACGCGGTGGCGCACACGGACACCACCGAGCACGCCGACATGACAACCTCAGCCGAGAATCATTCGGACAGCGAGCTTACGGACAATAGCGCGAGTGAACATACCGACAACACAGACTCGGCTGCTCAAACAGAGAATACCGCGACCTCTGACCTGGCCGAAAATGCCAGCGCAACGGATCACGGGTCAGACAATCTGACAAACGATGACCCATCGACCAGCCAGGATAATGCCAGCCTGCTGATTGACCATGAGGATCTCGATTTAAGCACCGTTGACTCTGATACTTCTGCCGTACAGTCAACGAACGAAAATCCGGAAACGTCGCTTAACCTGCTGCTGGGCGATATTGATACACAGCTAAACGACACCGACGCGGCGCAGAGCGAAGCGTCGGTAGCTGAAAAATCCGCCCCAGCGGAAAGCGCCGAAATGAACACGGAAAACGTGATTAACCTCAGCGATATTATCCATGACGATGGCGCAAAAGATCTCAGCTCGCTAATACAAGTCGCGGATGCAACGGATAATACGCAGGCCGTTGGTCACGTGCAGGATGTTCCGACGGAAAGCGCTGGCAGCGATAGCGCTGAGGACTGGAACGCCCACGGCGCGGCTGAGCTGGACCATTTAATCGCGCAGCCTGACAGCGAGGTGTAATGCGTAGGGTCAGTAAAAGCTGACCCTGCAACGTACACCGGTAAGAACGGCAAAACGTTGTAGATCGGCTCAAAAGCCGGCGACGGTGATTTACGATGCCATGGTGCAGTTAGGGCCATGCCGATAATTTTCTTTTTTGTCTAACGACATTGCCTCTGGCGGATGACACCACGAGTCAGGGAAATGGATCTATGGGAAGGTCTACACAATGAATAAACCAATTCGGGTATTAACAAGCCTCTCTTTACCACTGCTGTTTACCAACATCGCGAGCGCAGCCACTTTAGAGCAGGCGGTAAAAGACAGTTTGCTGTGGCATCCGCAGGTCAGCGCTTCGGTCAACAGCCGCTATTCTGCCGATCAGGATTTACGGGCGGCCAAAGGGGGCTATTTACCCAGCTTAGATCTCTCCGCAGGTACCGGTTGGGAGCAGACCGATAACGCCAGCACCCGTGCTGCTGACGATCACCGCCGAAATCTGCACCGCAGCGAGTCGAGTATTAATCTGCGTCAGAACGTATTTAACGGTTTTGCCACCACCAGCGAAGTCGCTCGCCAAAAAGCGACGGTGAACTCCCGCGCTTACACGGTGATGAACACCAGCGAAGTGACGGCCCTGACCGCAATTCAAAGCTACCTGGATGTCCTGATGCGCCAGCGTATGGTGAAACTGGCGCAGGATAACCTTAAAAGCCACGAGCGTATTTTCGACCAGATCCGCCTGCGTACTGAAGAGGGTGTAGGGCGCACGGCGGACTATGAGCAAGCCCAGGCGCGTCTGGCTCAGGCCAAAAATAACCTGCTGACTGAGCAAACAAATCTGGAAGACGCGCAGGCGAACTACTACAGCGTCGTCGGAAAAGAGGCAGATGGCCTCTCGATGCCGATGACCACTAAAATCCCCGCCTCTCAGGCGCAAGCGCGCACGCAGATGCTGGATAACAGCCCGCTGCTGAAGCAAGCAGACTCGGATGTCGACGCCACTCGCCAGCAATATGAGGCGGCGAAGTCACGTTTTTATCCTAGCGTCGATGTGGATGTTGGTCGCAGAATGGATAACAACGTCGACGGTACACGCGGTCACGATCAGGAGTGGCAGGCGATGGTCAGAATGAACTATAACGTCTTCAACGGCGGCAGCGACCAGGCACAACTGTCCTCTTATGCCTATAAAATGCAGGAGGCTCAGGACGTGAAACGCAACGCTCTGCGTCAGTTGGATGAGGAGCTACGTCTGTCATGGAACGCCTGGCAGAATGCCAAACAACAGGTGCCCATTGCGAAAGACTATGCCGACCGCAGCGCCGTAGTGCGCACCGCGTACCAGGAACAGTTCAGCATCGGCGAGCGTAGCTTGCTGGACATGCTGGACAGTGAAAACGAAGTGTTCAACGCACAGCGCCGTTACGTCGAAATGCAATTTACGGAAATGTTCACCACCTACCGCATTAACGCGCGTATTGGCGATCTGTTAAAACAGCTGAATATTCAGGCTCCTTCAGCGGCACAACCGGTAGACATGCCGCAAACCGCGAATAGCGAATTACCTGAACTGCAGTAAAATTTTAGGCCTCTGGGTTATCTCATCATTCGGTGAGATAACCTTTTGTCTGTTTTAGCCTGGGCGATTTTTATCGCTGGTTTATAAGGTCTGACTATGGCGTCTACTACTGATTCACTTGAGCAAACGATCTCCGCAACGGATGATTCGGTCAGGCACGATCCGCGCCAGGACCACGATGATCCCCTGCTCGACGCGCTGATGATCGTCTGCAAATTGCACAACATCATCACCAGCCGTAATGTATTAACCGCCGGGCTTCCCCTGCAAGCCCACCTGCTTACCCTCAGCGCCTTTCCGCGCGCCGCACAGCGTGCGGGCCTGAAAGCGCGTGTTCTGCAACGGCCGCTGGAAAAAATCTCACCGCTGTCGCTACCCGCCATCGTGCTGCTTAAAAACGATCAAGCCGCGGTACTGATAGGCTGGGATGACCAGCAACGTGCACGTCTGCTGCCGACCGAAACGGAAGGGGGAGAAATTGTGCTCACCCGCGAAGCGCTGGCGGAAAACTACAGCGGTAAGGCAATTTTCATTCAGCCTGAACACGCCTTTGACAACCAGCCAACGGCGGCGATTCCACGCACCCGCTCCTGGTTTAAAGACACCTTGAAGCTGTCCAAATTTCTCTATCTCGACTCGGTGGTCGCCAGCTTTATCATTAATATTATTGCTATCGCCACGCCGCTGTTCGTGATGAACGTTTACGACCGAGTGGTGCCAAACCAGGCGACTTCAACGTTGTGGGTGTTGGCTATAGGGATCAGCGTCGCGTTTATTTTTGACCTCATCTTGAAGGTATTACGCGGCATATGCCTCGATTTAGCAGGGAAAAAGACCGATCTTATCGTTTCTGCCGCACTGTTTGAGCGCCTGCTGGGCATAAAAATGAAGGTGCGCCCCGACCGGGTGGGCGGCTTTGCGCAGAACTTCCAGGAGTATCAGTCGGTGCGCGAGTTTCTCTCCTCGCTGACCCTGACCACGCTTATCGATTTTCCGTTCACCCTACTCATTCTGCTGGTGATTGCCATCATCGGCGGCCCGCTAGCCTTTATCCCCCTGCTCTGCTACCCCATTGCCCTGCTGGTTAACTGGGTTATCCAGAAGCCGTTGATGACCCAGGTCCATAAGACCTATCGTCTGGCCACCGAGCGCCAGGCCATGCTGGTGGAAACCGTGACCGGGCTGGATGCCATTAAGGTCAATAACGCCCAAAGCGAGCGCCAGTATCAGTGGGAGCAGATTATCGGCCAGCTCAGCAAGCTTGAGATGCGGGTAAAATCACTCTCATACGTCGCAGTAAACTTTACCGCCTGGATCCAGCAAATTGGCGGTGTTGCCCTCATTGTCGCCGGGGTTTACAGCATTATCGCCGGTAATCTCAGCATGGGCGGGCTGATTGCCTGTTACTTGCTTAGCCGCCGCGCCGTCATGCCGATTGGCCAGTTCTGTAGCCTCATCACCCGCTATCAGCGCGCCAAAATGACCAAGGCCACCATCGACCGGATGATGGATCTCGAACAAGAAGTCCAGGAAGGTGAGGTGCCGCTTAAGCGCGAAACGCTGTCCGGGGCGATTGAGTTTCGTGATGTCTCCTTCCGTTACCCGCAAAACCAGTATCTTTCGCTTAACGGCGTGTCCTTGAAAATTGAACCAGGCGAGAAAGTGGGGATTATCGGCAGGAGCGGCTCGGGAAAAAGCTCACTGGCGAAACTGTTGGTTGGTTTTTATCAGCCAGATAGCGGGACTATCCTGATAGACGGCATTGATGCCCGCCAGCTCGACGTCAATGATGTGCGCCATAATATCGGCTATGCACCGCAGGACATCCATCTGTTCAGCGGCACACTGCGCGACAATCTGTTAACCGGCGCAGGCTATGCCGATGATGAAACCATGATTCGCGCGGCAACCATCGCGGGCGTACATGAGTTCGCTCGTCGCCATCCTTCCGGCTATAACATGCAGGTCGGTGAACGCGGGATGAATCTCTCCGGCGGGCAGCGACAGGCCGTCGCCCTCGCCCGCGCGCTGCTACTCGACCCACCAATCCTGCTGATGGACGAGCCGACCAGCTCCATGGATAACACCAGTGAAGATCTGATTAAGAAAGCGCTGACGCCGATGGTCAGCAATAAAACGCTGCTTCTGGTCACCCACCGGGCATCGCTGCTCACGCTGGTTGACCGTCTGATTATTCTCGATAACGGTAAAATCATCGCTGACGGTGCAAAAGAAAGCGTCATGGCCGCCCTGAAAAAAGGACAAATTCATGCGCAACGCTAAACTCAATCGCCTGATGCAATGGCTTTTCGGCGACAAAAACGGCGCTACGCTGACGGCCAATGAGGTCAATAAGGCGCTTATCGATGACTCACCGCGCGTGGTGCGTATTACGCTGTGGGTCATACTGGGCTTCTTTATCATCATGATTGCCTGGGCATCGCTTGCTGAGATTGATGAAGTGACGCGCGGTGATGGCAAGGCAATTCCCTCTTCACGTCTGCAAAAAATCCAAAACCTGGAAGGCGGCATCGTCGCGGAAGTGTTTGTGCAAGAAGGCGAGGTGGTTAAGGCTGGTGCGCTGCTGCTGCGCCTGGATGACACCCGTTTTCGTTCCAATGCAGGCGAGTCCGAGGCCGACCGGCTGGAATTGAAAGCGCGCGTTCAGCGCCTGACCGCTCAGCTTGCCGATAAAGAAACGCTGACGCTATCTGCAGATATTATGGAAAAAGTGCCGGATATCGCCAACGGTGAAATGGAGCTGTTTACCAGCATCAACAAGCGTATTCAAAGCGAACTGTCCGGGCTTAATGAGCAGCTGGTGCAGAAGAAACAGGATCTGCTGGACTATCAGGCGAAGGCCGAACAGTACCGTCGAAGCCTGGGGCTGTTGCAGCAAGAGATCGGCATGTCCGAGCCGCTGGTCGCCAAAGGGGCGATTTCCCGCGTCGAGGTGCTGCGTCTGCGCCGTTCTGAGGTGGAAACCCGTGGGCAGCTGGAATCTGTCACCTTGGCGGTGCCAAGAGCGCAGGCGGCGATTAAGGAGATTGAGAGTAAGGTTGCTGAAACGCGTGGGCGCTATCGTAGCGAGGCGTTAACGCAGTTGAATGAGGCTCGTACCGATCTCAGTAAAATAGAAGCCTCAGGCAAGGCGATTGATGATCGGGTGAACCGTACCTTGGTCACCTCGCCGGTGCGCGGTGTCGTGCAGCAGATGATGGTCAACACCATCGGCGGCGTCATTCAACCGGGGAGCGATTTGGTTGAAATCGTGCCGCTAGACGACACGCTGCTGATTGAGGCGAAAATCCGCCCTCAGGATATTGCCTTCCTGCGTCCGGGCCTTGAGGCCATGGTCAAGTTTACCGCCTACGATTACACCATCTACGGCGGTCTGAAGGCAAAGCTTGTGCAGATAAGCCCGGATACGGTGACGGATAAAGAAGGTAAAAGCTTCTACGTGATTCGTCTGCGTACCGATAAAAACCACCTCGGCAGCGATGCAAAACCGCTGATTATTATTCCGGGCATGGTGGCCTCGGTGGATATTATTACCGGTAAGAAAACGATTCTGGCTTATCTACTGAAGCCAATTCTCCGGGCGAAAGCGGAAGCGTTTCGCGAGCGGTAAAGACAAAAACCCGGTGACGTTCACCGGGTTTTTTGTTGGTGCGGGGTGCGTCCCGGCGGCGCTGCGCTTGGCCGGGCTACATTTCTGAAGCCAATTCTCCGGGCGAAAGCGGAAGCATTTCGCGAGCGGTAAAGACAAAAACCCGGTGATGTTCACCGGGTTTTTTGTTGGTTCGTGGTGCGTCCCGGCGGCGCTGCGCTTGGCCGGGCTACATTTCAGATGTGGAATACGGGTTGTTTTGGTAGCCCGGGCAAGGCGTGAAACGCCGCCCCCGGGGCCACTCGGTGCCACATTCACACCTTAATCATTAATTTTCGGATGCTGCATCACCAGCTGAGAACGTTTCTCCTGCAACACGGCAATCTCCTCATCGAGGTCTTCAATCTTATGCTCGATGTGGTCATGGTGCTCCTGGAGGATCTCTTTCGCTTCAGCCATATCCGATGCCGCAGGCGTCGCGCCTTTCAGCGGTCGATTAGCGGTCTCTTTCATCGTCACACCGGTAATCAGACCAATCACCGCAACCACCATCAGGTAGTACGCTGGCATCATCAGATCCTGCGTCGTTTCCACCAGCCACGCGGCTAACGTTGGCGTCAGACCGGCAACCAGTACCGAGATGTTAAACGCACTCGCCAACGCACTGTAGCGGATGTGGGTCGGGAACATCGCCGGTAACGACGAGGCCATTACCCCGGTGAAACAGTTCAGAATCACCGCCAACAGCAGCAGACCGGAGAAAATCAGGCCGATAGAGTTGCTGTTAATCAGGATAAAGGCCGGAATCGAGAACACCAGCAATGCCACACTACCGACAACGATAAACGGACGGCGACCAAAACGGTCACTCAGCAGACCCATTACCGGCTGAACAAACAGCATACCGATCATGATGGCGATAATAATCAACACGCCGTGGTCTTCCGAGTAGTGCAGGTTATGCGACAGGTAGCTCGGCATGTAGGTCAACAGCATGTAGTAGGTAACGTTGGTTGAGATAACCAGGCCGATACACGCCAGCAGGCTGCGCCAGTGTTTAGTCGCAATCTCTTTAAACGAAACCTTTGGTCCTTCCTGCAAGCCCTCACGATCGCCCTGTTCAAGCTTCTCAACGTGCTGCTGGAACGCCGGAGTCTCTTCTAACGCATGGCGCAGGTAAAGACCAATGATCCCCAGCGGCAACGCGACGAAGAACGGAATACGCCAGCCCCACTCAAGGAAGTTCGCTTCACCCACGACGGTGGAAAGCAGTACAACCAGCCCCGCACCCATCACAAAACCGGCAATGGAACCGAAGTCCAGCCAGCTACCCATAAACCCACGTTTACGGTCAGGTGAATATTCGGCAACGAAGATAGATGCCCCGGTATATTCCCCACCTACCGAGAAGCCCTGTGCCATTTTACACAGCAGCAGCAGGATAGGTGCCCAGATACCAATCGTGGCATACGAAGGAATAAGGCCGATACAGAATGTACTGATCGACATAATGATAATGGTGATGGACAAGATCTTCTGACGGCCGTATTTATCCCCGAGCATCCCGAAGAACAATCCACCCAGTGGGCGAATCAGGAACGGGACGGAGAAGGTACCCAGTGCGGCAATCATCTGCACGCTTGGGTCAGCGTCCGGGAAGAAGACTTTACCTAATGCATAAGCAACAAACCCATAAACACCGAAGTCAAACCACTCCATCGCGTTCCCCAGCGAGGCTGCGGTGATGGCTTTGCGTAGCTTGGCATCGTCAATAATAGTGACGTCACGAATCGTGATCGGTTTTACTTTTTTCCTTTTAAGCATGGTTTTCCTCGTTCAATTTCGCCTTGAACGCACACCCAGTGGCTGCAAACGACACCGTGTTTGCTAGAGTGCGTATAGGACCTTTGGTGATCCTGTTTCCGTTTATTCAAGCGTAGCAGGTTTGCATGTCTTTGTTGGAGTATGTATTTCCAGACAACCAAACCTGTTGAGCCTGCTGGCGTATTAGTTAAAAAGGCAACCCTCGAAAATGACCGCTTGAGGGATAATCCTATTTACCCTAACAGCGATTTTTATTGTGATCAACTTAACAAAAGAATTACCCCCTGCCACTACCGCGAAATAATTCCCTCACATTTTTCCACAGATATAAATTTTCTATCCCCACAACACCTTACCAGCGCTGTCTATTTATTAATCAATTAATACAAAACACTTTTCAGAATTTTTCACATTTTTTTCACAGCTTTTTTATTTCTCATCAGAGTTCAGATTCCACTTATGAAATATGTGATCCATATATCTAAAACGGCGTTTTATTTTCATTGAATCAGCATTCCAGTAAATGCATTATAGCGTCCGAAACCGCGTTAAAGATGCCAGTAAACGCCGCCCTCAACCGGGTGATAACTGGGATACCAACACCAGATGATAGCAAGCTAATAAGCTGAAATTATTATACTTAACCTCTTCCATCACCTTACGGTGATGAGAAGCGAGGATGCAACATGAAGATTAAAGCAACAATGGAACGAATCCCGGGTGGGATGATGCTTATCCCGTTATTGTTAGGGGCAATTTTAAATACCTTTGCACCGAGCACTGGCGAATATTTTGGTTCTTTCACCAAAGGTATGATTGGCGGAACAGTCCCTATTCTGGCGGTCTGGTTCTTCTGTATTGGGGCATCCATTGATTTACGTGCCACCGGTACGGTATTACGCAAATCTGGCGCACTGGTACTGACCAAAATTGCGGTGGCGTGGGTCGTGGCAATGATTGCTGCGATGTTTATTCCAGACACCGGGATCCAGACCGGATTCTTTGCCGGGCTGTCGGTTCTGGCTATCGTTTCTGCGATGGATATGACCAACGGTGGGCTGTATGCCAGCCTGATGAATCAATACGGCACTAAAGAAGAGTCTGGTGCGTTCGTGCTGATGTCTCTGGAATCTGGCCCGCTGATGACCATGGTTATCCTCGGTTCCGCAGGCCTGGCATCGTTTGAGCCGCACCACTTTATTGGTGCCGTGCTGCCATTCCTGATTGGTTTTGCGCTGGGCAACCTCGACCACGACCTGCGTTCTTTCTTCAGCAAAGCTACGCCGGTGCTGATTCCGTTCTTCGGTTTCGCGCTGGGTAACACGATTAATCTGAACGTCATCCTCGACACCGGCCTGCTGGGTATCGTACTGGGCGTGGCGGTGATCATCATCACCGGTATCCCACTAATTATCGCCGACCGCGTGATTGGTGGCGGTAATGGTACCGCTGGTGTTGCTGCCTCCTCCGCCGCCGGTGCTGCCGTGGCGAACCCGGTGATTATTGCGCAGATTAACCCGTCATTCGCCCCAGTTGCCGCGTCAGCCACGGCATTGGTTGCCGCCAGCGTGATTGTTACGGCGATTCTGGTGCCGATTATTACCGCGCTGTACGCCAAACGTTACGGCACACCGCAATCAGCTGAAAATAAAACAGAAAGCGCTCAACAGCCCGCGCATCACTAATCTGTCCCCTCGCCCCTATGGGGAGAGGGTTAGGGTGAGGGGAGATATGCACGCTGTACCCTCACCCCGGCCCTCCCCCTGCAAGGGAGAGGGGAAAACATCCCCTCGTTTTCTGACCATTCGTCAACCAAACTCCGGATAACACCGACAAATGCAGGGTTTTGTTGTATCATTAGGGCCATTTTCGGCGATTTGCCGTTTTACAGGCCCTTGCCTTTCGCACTGCACTTTTGAGGATATCCCATGTCATTACCCCATTGCCCACAATGCAACTCCGAATACACCTATGAAGACAACGGCATGTTTATCTGCCCGGAATGCGCACACGAGTGGAATGATGCTGAACCCGCAGCCGACAGTGACGAGCTGATTGTCAAAGATGCCAACGGCAACCTGCTGGTCGATGGCGACAGCGTGACCGTGATTAAAGACCTGAAGGTCAAAGGCAGCTCTTCAATGCTGAAAATCGGCACCAAAGTGAAGAACATCCGTCTGGTGGAAGGCGATCACAACATCGATTGCAAAATCGACGGTTTCGGCCAGATGAAGCTGAAATCTGAGTTTGTGAAAAAGAACTGATTTCTGTGCGGTACTGTATTGCCGGATGGCGCTTCGCTTATCCGGCCTACAGGGTGCACAGTTCGTGGTAGGCCGGATAAGATGCGCAGCATCGCCATCCGGCAATCCCCCCGCCCCGCTTCGCCCCCTGAACCAACTCGCACTACACTTACTGGGCTATCCTTACCTGAGGTAACGATCATGCCATTAAGTCCGTATCTCGCTTTTTCCGGCAACTGCGCCGACGCTATCGCCTACTACCAACAGGCGTTGGGCGCGGAGCTACGCTACAAAATGACCTTCGGCGAAATGCCCCCCTCCGCCATGGATGATGAAGGCGGCTGCCCGTCAGGCCTCAAATTCCCCGACAGCGCTATCGCCCACGCCAACGTGTCGATTGCCGGCAGCGACATCATGATGAGCGATTCCGTCTCAGCCGATGACCTCCACTACACCGGTTTCACCCTGGTGCTCGACACCCAGGATGTCAAAGAAGGCAAACGGTGGTTCGATAATCTTGCTGCCAACGGCAAAGTGGAGATGCCCTGGCAGGAAACCTTCTGGGCGCACGGCTTTGGTCGCGTGGTCGACCGGTACGGCGTGCCGTGGATGATTAACGTCGTCAAACAGCAGGAGCCAACGCTCTAATCCCACGGGAGGCACGGCCTCCCGTCTTGTCATCGAAACCCCGCCAATTATTCATCGCCCAGTCATGTTCCGTTAACCCAAACGTCACACTACTTCGCCACGATGGAGCCACTTTTTTGAAGGGGTTCCAGCATGCAAACGATCATTCGCGTTGAAAAGCTCAACAAGACGTTCAATCAGCATCAGGTGCTGCACACCATCGACCTGAACGTACACGCCGGTGAGATGGTCGCTCTGCTTGGGCCGTCCGGTTCTGGCAAATCCACCCTCTTACGCCATCTGAGCGGCCTGATTGTTGGCGATAAAACGCCGGAGTGCCACGTCGAGTTATTGGGCAAGACGGTGCAAAAGGCAGGCCGTCTGGCACGCGATATCCGCAAAAGCCGCGCCCACACTGGCTACATCTTCCAGCAGTTCAACCTCGTCAACCGCCTGAGCGTGCTGGAGAACGTGTTGATTGGCGCGCTCGGCAGCACGCCGTTCTGGCGCACCTGTTTTAACTGGTTCAGCCGAGAGCAAAAGCAGCGAGCATTGCAGGCATTAACCCGCGTGGGTATGGCGCATATGGCCCACCAGCGTGTTTCAACTCTCTCCGGCGGCCAGCAGCAGCGCGTGGCAATTGCCCGGGCGCTGATGCAGCAGGCGAAGGTGATTCTGGCCGATGAACCGATTGCCTCACTGGATCCGGAATCAGCGCGCATCGTGATGGACACCCTGCGCGACATCAACCAGACCGATGGCATCACCGTGGTGGTGACGCTGCACCAGGTCGACTATGCGCTGCGCTACTGCGAACGCATCGTCGCGCTGCGTCAGGGACATGTGTTCTACGACGGCAGCAGTCAACAGTTTGATAACGAACGTTTTGACCATCTCTACCGCAGCATTAACCGCGTCGAAGAGAACGCGCAGGCTGCCTGACTCCCCACGATTGAGGAATGGAAATGAGCTATAAAACGGTTGCCGCGCTGGCCTTTACCAGCCTGTTTAGCCTCAGCACCCTGTTTGCCCCGGCACACGCCGAAGAGCAGGAAAAAGCGCTGAACTTCGGCATTATTTCGACGGAATCACAGCAGAATTTAAAGCCGCAATGGGAACCGTTCCTGAAGGACATGGAAAAGTCGCTGGGGGTGAAAGTGAACGCCTTCTTCGCGCCAGACTATGCCGGGATCATCCAGGGCATGCGTTTTAATAAAGTGGATATCGCCTGGTACGGCAACCTCTCGGCGATGGAAGCGGTGGATCGTGCTAACGGCCAGGTGTTTGCCCAGACCGTTGCCGCCGACGGCTCCCCGGGTTACTGGAGCGTGCTGATCGTCAACAAAGACAGTCCAATCAATAACCTCAACGACCTGCTCGCTAAACGCAAAGAACTCACTTTCGGCAACGGCGACCCAAACTCCACCTCAGGCTTCCTCGTCCCGGGTTACTACGTCTTCGCCAAAAACAATATCTCCGCCAGCGACTTCAAACGCACGGTTAACGCCAGTCACGAAACCAACGCGCTGGCGGTTGCTAATAAGCAGGTCGATGTGGCGACCAATAACACCGAAAACCTCGACAAGCTGAAGACTTCCGCACCAGAGAAATTGAAAGCGCTGAAGGTTATCTGGAAATCCCCGCTGATCCCGGGCGACCCGATTGTGTGGCGTAAGAATCTGTCCGAAGAGACCAAGGACAAGATCTACAAATTCTTTATGGGCTACGGCAAAACGCCGGAAGAAAAAGCGGTGCTGGAACGTTTGGGCTGGGCACCGTTCCGCGCCTCCAGCGACCTGCAGTTGCTGCCGATTCGTCAGCTGACGCTGTTTAAAGAGATGCAGACGGTGAAGGGCAACAGCACGCTGAACGAGGGCGAAAAGGCCACGAAGACCGCCGATATCCAGGCGCGGTTGAACGACCTTGACCGCACGACGGCGGCGATTGGTGCGATGACGTCCGTGAGCAAAGCAGTGCAGTGATCTTTTCCCCCCTCTCCCTCTGGGAGAGGGAACTCAGGAACCACGGAGCCAAACCATGCAACATACCATTACCGTTCCCCCACCCAAGCGCAGCTGGTTCTCGCTGATCAGCTGGGCCATCCTGCTCGCGGTGCTCGTCGTCTCCTGGGAAGGGGCGGAAATGAATCCGGTAACCCTGTTCACCGACGCGGGCAACATGGCGACCTTCGCCGCCGACTTCTTCCCGCCGGACTTTAGCCAGTGGCAGGACTACCTCAAAGAGATGGCCGTAACCCTGCAAATCGCCGTCTGGGGTACTGCTCTCGCCGTCGTTCTCTCCATTCCCTTTGGCCTGATGAGCGCCGAAAATCTGGTGCCGTGGTGGGTTTACCAACCGATGCGCCGCCTGATGGACGCCTGCCGCGCCATTAACGAAATGGTTTTCGCCATGCTGTTCGTCGTCGCCGTCGGTTTAGGCCCATTCGCCGGGGTGATGGCGCTGTTCATCCATACCACCGGGGTACTGTCTAAGCTGCTGTCTGAAGCAGTAGAAGCCATTGAACCCGGCCCGGTTGAAGGGATTCGCGCCACCGGCGCCAACAAAATTGAAGAAATTATCTACGGCGTCCTGCCGCAGGTGATGCCGCTTTTAATCTCCTATTCGCTGTACCGTTTTGAGTCCAACGTCCGCTCCGCCACGGTGGTCGGCATGGTGGGCGCAGGCGGGATTGGCGTGACGTTATGGGAAGCGATTCGCGGCTTTCAATTCCAGCAAACCTGCGCATTGATGGTGCTTATCATCGTCACCGTCAGCCTGCTGGATTTTCTATCACAGCGTTTGCGTAAGCACTTTATCTGATTAGCGAGGTCTTGTTGACTATGCACCTGTCTACACATCCGACCAGTTATCCCACACGTTATCAAGAGATTGCCGCTCACCTGGAACAAGAGCTGCGTCAGAACTACCGCTGCGGCGACTATCTGCCCGCCGAGCATCAGCTGGCGGCGCGCTTTGAAGTGAACCGCCACACCCTGCGCCGCGCTATCGACCAGTTGGTCGAAAAAGGCTGGGTGCAGCGCCGTCAAGGCATCGGCGTACTGGTGCTGATGCGCCCGTTCGACTACCCGCTCAATGCACAGGCACGCTTTAGCCAGAACCTGCTCGATCAGGGCAGCCATCCCACCAGCGAGAAGCTGCTGTCGGTGCTGCGTCCGGCCTCCGGGCATATCGCCGACGCACTGGGGATTACCGAGGGCGACAACGTTATCCACCTGCGCACCCTGCGCCGGGTCAACGGCGTGGCGCTGTGCCTTATCGACCACTACTTTGCTGACCTCACCCTGTGGCCGCAACTGCAAAGTTTCAGCAGCGGTTCATTGCATGACTTCCTGCGCGAACAGTCCGGTATTGCGCTCAAACGCAGCCAGACCCGTATCAGCGCACGCCGGGCGCAGGCCAAAGAGAGCCAGCGGCTGGAAATCCCCAACATGGCGCCGCTTCTGTGCGTGCGCACCCTGAACCACCGTGAAGGCGATGATCAGGTGATGGAGTACTCCGTCAGCCTGACTCGCGCCGACATGATTGAATTTATTATGGAGCACTGAATGCACGCCACTATTGCTCACCGTCAGCACTGGATGTCGGTGCTGTCCCATAGCGATCCCGCAAGCCTCGCAGAAAAAATGGTCGCCCTGAATATCACCGCCGAATACGACGTCATTCGTGCGCCAGAAACCGGACTGGCTCAGCTTCAGGGCCGAATGGGCGGCATTGGCGATCGTTTTTTTGCCGGTGACGCCACCTTGACCCGCGCCGCTGTGCGCCTCGGCAACGGCACGCTGGGCTACAGCTGGATCCTCGGACGCGACAAATCGCATGCCGAACGCTGCGCGCTGCTCGATGCCCTACTCCAGCAGCCAGCCCACTATCAAACCTTACTTGAAACCCTGATTACCCCGCTGGAAGCCGACCGCACGGCACGCATTGCCGCGCGTCAGGCTGAAATCAACGCCAGCCGGGTCGACTTCTTTACGCTGGTTCGCGGAGATAACGCATGACCCTGGAAACCGCTTTTTCATTTCCCGTGCAGGATGCCCAGCACAGCTTTCGTCGCCTGTTAAAAGCGATGAGCGAGCCGGGCGTGATTGTCGCACTGCATCAACTCAAACATGGCTGGCAGCCGCTGAACGTCGCCACCACCAGCGTGCTGCTGACGCTCGCCGATAACGACACGCCGGTGTGGCTGGCAGGCGCGCTGCATAACGATATCGTCAGCCAGAGCCTGCGTTTTCACACCAACGCGCCGCTGGTGGAACAGCCGCAGCAGGCCACTTTCGCAGTATCCAATGACACCATCAGCCGTGAGCAACTCGACGCGCTGTGCGCCGGCAGCGCCGTTGCGCCGGAAACCAGCGCCACGCTGATAGTCCAGGTCGCCAGCCTCAGCGGTGGCCGCATGTTGCGTCTGACCGGTGCGGGTATCGCCGAGGAACGGATGATCGCCCCGCAGCTACCGGGCTGCATCCTGCATGAATTGACCGAACGCCCGCACCCGTTCCCGCTCGGTGTCGATCTTATCCTCACCTGCGGCGAGCGGCTGTTAGCCATTCCGCGCACCACTCACGTAGAGGTTTGCTGATATGTACGTTGCCGTCAAAGGGGGCGAGAAGGCGATTGAAGCCGCTCACCAGCTCCAGGAAAGCCGACGCCGGGGCGATACCGCGCTACCGGAACTCTCCGTCGCCCAGATAGAAAACCAGCTGAATCTGGCCGTTGACCGGGTGATGACCGAAGGCGGCATTGCCGACCGCGAATTGGCGGCACTGGCGTTAAAGCAGGCCAGCGGCGATAACGTCGAAGCTATTTTTCTGCTGCGCGCCTACCGTACCACGCTGCCAAAGCTGGCGGTAAGCGAGCCGCTCGACACCCGTAAAATGCGCCTTGAGCGGCGTATCTCTGCGGTCTACAAAGATGTGCCTGGCGGGCAACTGCTTGGCCCCACCTACGATTACACTCACCGTCTGCTGGATTTCACACTGCTGGCAAACGGTGAAGCCCCGGCGCTGAAAACCGAAGACGGCGAGCAAGCGCCCGCGCCGCATGTGTTCAGCTTGCTGGAAAATCAGGGTCTGGCAAACGCCGAAGCCGACCACGGCACCCTGCCTGACGACATTACCCGCACGCCACCGGTTTACCCGTGCTCACGCTCGTCCCGCCTGCAACAGCTAATGCGCGGCGATGAGGGCTATCTGCTGGCGCTGGCCTACTCCACCCAGCGCGGCTACGGACGTAATCACCCGTTTGCCGGGGAAATTCGCAGTGGCTATCTCGACGTGGAAATTGTGCCTGAGGAGCTGGGTTTTGCGGTGAACGTCGGCGAACTGCTGATGACCGAGTGCGAAATGGTCAACGGTTTCGTCGACCCCGTGGACGCACCGCCACACTTCACCCGTGGCTACGGCCTGGTGTTCGGCATGAGCGAGCGCAAAGCGATGGCGATGGCATTGATCGACCGCGCGTTACAGGCCCCGCAATACGGCGAGCATGCAGCAGGCCCGGCGCAGGATGAAGAGTTCGTGCTGGCGCACGCCGACAACGTTGAGGCCGCAGGCTTTGTCTCGCACCTCAAACTCCCTCACTACGTCGATTTCCAGGCCGAACTGGAACTGTTAAAACGCCTGCAACGGGAGCAGAACCATGGCTAATCTCAGCGGCTATAACTTTGCCTATCTTGATGAGCAGACCAAGCGCATGATTCGTCGCGCGATCATGAAAGCGGTGGCGATCCCCGGCTATCAGGTGCCGTTCGGCGGCCGCGAAATGCCGATGCCTTACGGCTGGGGCACCGGTGGGATCCAACTAACTGCTAGCGTGATCGGCGAATCTGACGTGCTGAAAGTCATCGATCAGGGCGCGGATGACACCACCAACGCCGTGTCGATCCGCAACTTCTTCCAGCGCGTGACCGGCGTTCACACCACCGACGCGACCTGTGACGCGACGCTTATTCAGACCCGCCATCGGATCCCGGAAACACCGCTGGTTGAGGATCAGATCCTTATCTTCCAGGTACCGATCCCTGAACCGCTGCGCTTTATCGAGCCGCGTGAAACCGAAACCCGCACCATGCACGCGCTGGAAGAGTACGGCGTGATGCAGGTGAAGCTGTATGAAGATATCGCCCGCTTCGGCCATATCGCCACCACCTACGCCTATCCGGTGAAGGTCAACGACCGCTATGTGATGGACCCGTCGCCGATCCCGAAATTTGATAACCCGAAGATGGACATGATGCCCGCGCTTCAGTTGTTTGGCGCCGGGCGCGAAAAACGCATCTACGCCGTACCGCCGTATACCCGCGTAGAGAGTCTCGATTTCGACGACCATCCGTTTACCGTGCAGCGCTGGGACGAGCCGTGCGCCATCTGCGGATCGACCCATAGCTATCTTGATGAAGTGGTACTGGATGATAGCGGCAACCGGATGTTTGTCTGCTCCGATACCGACTACTGCCGCCAACAGAGCGAGGCAAAAAAAGCATGACTCAACCATTACTCTCCGTTGACCGCCTGACCCATCTGTATGCGCCGGGGAAGGGGTTTAGCGATGTCTCCTTTGATTTGTGGCCGGGCGAGGTGCTGGGGATCGTGGGCGAGTCCGGTTCCGGCAAAACCACGTTGCTGAAGTCTATTTCCGCACGGCTGACGCCGCAGGAAGGCGTAATCCGCTATCAGGACAGTTCGCTGTATGCCATGAGCGAGGCCGAGCGTCGTCGCCTGTTACGCACCGAATGGGGCGTGGTGCATCAGCATCCAATGGACGGCCTGCGCCGTCAGGTGTCTGCGGGCGGTAATATCGGCGAACGGCTGATGGCGACCGGCGCGCGGCACTATGGTGATATTCGCGCTACCGCCCAGCGCTGGCTGGAAGAGGTCGAAATTCCAGCCTCGCGTATTGATGACCTGCCGACCACATTCTCCGGCGGAATGCAGCAGCGTTTGCAGATTGCCCGCAACCTGGTGACCCACCCGAAGCTGGTGTTTATGGACGAGCCAACCGGCGGGCTGGACGTGTCGGTGCAGGCACGCCTGCTCGACCTGCTGCGCAGCCTGGTGGTGGAGCTGAACCTGGCGGTGGTGATTGTCACCCATGATTTGGGTGTCGCGCGCCTGCTGGCTGACCGGTTGCTGGTGATGAAGCAAGGTCAGGTGGTGGAAAGTGGGTTAACCGACCGGGTACTCGACGATCCGCATCATCCGTACACGCAGTTGTTGGTGTCGTCGGTGTTGCAGAATTAACCCTCGTGCCGTTCCCGGCGGCGCTGCGCTTGGCCGGGCTACAATTTTCCCGGCATCGCGTTGCTCGCCCGGGTTACTCCGAATCTGTAGCCCGGCCAAGCGCAGCGCCGCCGGGGAAGCACAAATGCTTAAAGAGGCAAAAAATGAATGCGATCCGCGTCGAAAACGTCAGTAAAACCTTCGTTCTGCACCAACAAAACGGCGTCCAGCTTCCGGTACTACGCGATGCCTCCCTCACCGTCAACGCCGGTGAATGCGTGGTGCTGCACGGCCACTCAGGCAGCGGGAAATCGACCCTGCTGCGCTCGCTGTACGCCAACTATCTGCCGGACGAAGGCCATATCCATATTAAACACGGCGGCGAATGGGTGGATTTAGTCTGCGCCCCGGCGCGCAAAGTGGTGGAAGTGCGCAAAACCACCGTCGGCTGGGTGAGTCAGTTCCTGCGCGTCATCCCGCGCATTTCCACGCTCGACGTGGTGATGCAGCCGCTGCTCAACACCGGCGTACCGCGTGAAGCCTGTGCCGCCAAAGCCGCCAGGCTGCTGACCCGCCTGAATGTCCCTGAACATTTATGGCACCTTGCCCCATCAACCTTTTCCGGCGGCGAACAACAGCGCGTCAACATCGCCCGTGGCTTTATCGTCGACTACCCGATTTTGCTGCTCGACGAACCCACCGCCTCGCTGGATGCCAAAAATAGCGCGGCGGTTGTCAGTTTGATTAACGAAGCCAAAGCCCGCGGCGCGGCCATCGTCGGTATTTTTCACGACGAAGCCGTCCGCAACCAGGTCGCCGACCGCCTTCATCCAATGGGTATTCCTGCATGATTATCAATAACGTCAAACTGGTGCTCGATAACGATGTGGTTCATGGCTCGCTTGAGGTGCAGGACGGTGAAATCCGTGCCTTTGCCGACAGTCAGAGTCACCTTCCACAAGCAATGGACGGCGAAGGCGGCTGGCTGCTGCCGGGGCTGATTGAGCTGCATACCGATAATCTGGATAAATTCTTCACCCCGCGCCCTAAGGTTGATTGGCCCGCCCACTCTGCGATGAGCAGCCATGACGCGCTGATGGTCGCCAGCGGTATCACCACCGTGCTGGATGCGGTGGCAATTGGCGATGTGCGCGACGGCGGCGACCGTCTGGAAAATCTGGAGAAGATGATTAACGCCGTGGAAGAGACGCAAAAGCGCGGACTCAACCGCGCCGAACACCGCCTGCATCTACGCTGCGAACTTCCGCACCACACCACGCTGCCGCTGTTTGAAAAACTGGTCAGCCGCGACCCGGTGTCGCTGGTATCATTGATGGACCATTCGCCGGGCCAGCGTCAGTTCGCCAACCGCGAGAAGTACCGGGAATATTATCAAGGTAAGTACTCACTTACCGATACACAGATGCAGCAGTATGAAGCAGAACAGCTTCAGCTTGCAGCACGCTGGTCTCAACCCAACCGTACCGCCATAGCCGGGCTGTGCCGCGAGCGGCAAATCGCGCTCGCCAGCCACGATGATGCCACGCACGATCACGTGGTTGAATCGCACCTCTTAGGCAGAGTGATTGCCGAGTTCCCCACCACCTTTGAAGCCGCAGAAGCCTCGCGTCGCCACGGTATGAACGTACTGATGGGCGCGCCCAATATCGTGCGTGGCGGCTCGCACTCCGGCAACGTGGCGGCGCATCAACTCGCCGAACTGGGGCTGCTGGATATTCTCTCCTCCGACTACTACCCGGCAAGCTTGCTGGATGCCGCGTTCCGCGTGGCAGATGACGAGAACAATGCTTTTACGCTGTCACAGGCGGTGAATCTGGTGACGCTAAACCCGGCACGGGCGCTGAGTCTGCACGACCGTGGGGTGATTGGTGAGGGCAAACGGGCCGACCTGGTGCTGGCGCACCGCAAAGGCGATCACGTTCATATCGACCACGTCTGGCGTCAGGGAAAAAGGGTGTTCTGATGAGGGGAAAACTTGTCTGGTTAATGGGGCCGTCAGGCTCCGGGAAAGATAGCCTGCTGGAGGTACTCCGCCTGCAGGAACACAGCGATCTGCTGGTCGCGCATCGCTATATCACCCGTCCGGCCACCGCTGGCTGTGAAAACCATATCGCCCTGAGCGAGCAGGAATTTTTCACCCGCGCCGGGCGCAATCTGCTGGCGTTAAGCTGGCACGCCAACGGACTGTACTACGGCGTGGGCGTGGAGATTGACCTCTGGCTGCACGGCGGCTTCGACGTGGTGGTTAACGGCTCCCGCGCCCATCTGCAGCAGGCAAAAGCCCGCTACGCTGAGGCGCTGCTACCGGTCTGTTTACAGGTGTCGCCCGGGATTTTGCGCGAGCGCTTGCAGGCACGTGGCCGTGAAAACGGCGTCGAGATCGCCGCTCGTCTGGAACGTGCCGCACGCTACACGCCAACGGAGTGCCACACGCTCAATAACGACGGAAGTCTGCTACAGTCGGTGGATACACTGCTGGCCCTGATGGGACGAAAGGAGAAAAGCCATGCCTGAGCGTGAACTGCGCCATGCCACCTTTGAAGACGTCGACGACGTCTACGCGTTAATGTGCGAGTTAAAACAGGCCGAATTCGACCGCGATGCCTTTTACACCGGTTTCGCTGCCAATCTGCAGGACAAGAATCTGCATTATCAGTTGGCGCTGCTGGGGGGGGATGTTGTTGGCATGATAAGCCTGCATTTGCAGTTTCATCTGCATCACGCCAACTGGATAGGCGAGATTCAGGAACTGGTGGTGATGCCAAAGGCTCGCGGGTCAAAAGTCGGTAGCTTGCTGCTGGCATGGGCGGAAGAGACGGCGCGTGAAGCGGGAGCCGAGATGACCGAACTGTCGACCAGCACCAAACGGCTTGATGCCCACCGTTTCTATCAGCGCGAAGGCTACGCGCCCAGCCACGTTCGCTTTACCAAAGCACTATGAGCTTAACCCTCACACTCAGCGGTACCGGCGGCGCACAGGGTGTCCCCGCCTGGGGATGCCACTGCCCCGCCTGCACTCGCGCCAGACGGGCACCGCAGTTTCGCCGTCAAGCCTGTAGCGGCGTGGTCAAATTCAATGATGCCGTTACGCTGCTTGATGCAGGGCTGCACGATCTCACCGAGCGCTGGCCTGCCGGCTCTTTCCAGCAGTTTTTGCTCACGCATTATCATATGGATCATGTACAAGGGTTGTTTCCGCTACGCTGGGGCGTGGGCGAAAAGGTGCCGGTCTACGGCCCACCGGATGAGCAAGGCTGTGACGATCTGTTCAAACACCCCGGCCTGCTGGATTTCAGCCACACCGTTGAACCGTTTGTGGTTTTTGATTTGCAGGGATTGCAGGTAACGCCCGTACCGCTGCAACATTCAAAACTGACCTTCGGTTATCTGCTGGAGACGCCGCACAGCCGCGTCGCGTGGCTTTCCGACACCGCCGGGTTGCCGGAAAAAACGCTCACTTTTTTAAGCAGCAATCGCCCACAGGTGATGGTGATTGATTGCAGCCATGCCCCGCAAGAACATACTCCACGTAACCATAGTGATTTAGCCACCATTCAGGCGCTAAACGAACGAATCCGCTGCCCCCGGGCGATTCTGACCCACATCAGCCACCAGTTTGATGAATGGATGATGCATCACCTGCTCCCCGCAGGAATCGAAGCGGGCTATGACGGGCTAGAAATTACGCTGGATTAGCGGTCGTAATCCTCTTCCAGCCTGCGTTCTTCATCTTCAATTTGACGACGCTCCTGATCGAGCTGACGCTGACGGTCATCGAGCTGCCGTCTGCGATCGTCTAGCTGACGGCGTCTGTCGTTATATTGCTGGCTGCTTGGCGAACTGCCGCGATCATCCCACGAACGATCGTTATCATCACGATCGTTGCCTGGGTTATAGGCGTCATTGACCGCCTGCTGAATATTGCCGATCGCGTCGTCGATAATGTCTGCCCGCGCCAGATGGCTGGTCAGCGACACTGCGCAGAACAAAAAAACAATGAAGTTACGTTGCATATGGACAGTCTCGTCGGGGGAAGCTGACTGTAGATTAGGTGAGCACTTGTTTTCCGTGTAGCGGAGGAATCTCAATTCTACGATAGGGGGAAATACCTGCTGCCTACTTTATATAAATACCAAATATAATTGGCCGATGAATATTTCTATAAATATATCATTTAAAAAATTACGCACAAATACCTTATAAAAATAGCGGACTTCATCACAACTCTTCCGCTAAAAACAAATAAATCGCGATTAGTATAGATACCCTAATTTGACAAAGTTTATATCACCATATTTTAAAATTCACAAAATCAATGATAAGTGGAGTTTTATATGAATAACGAAAAATTATTTCGTTTAAGCAGGACGTTTATTGCTATTGCCGCCTCAACGGTTTTTTTGGTGAATACAGCATTTGCTATGGAAGCACCAAAAGAGGCTACGCTCTACACTCAGCAAATTAATCAACAATATGTTAAATCACTCCCTTTTAGCGACAGACAGGATTTTGCCGACGCGCAGCGCGGATTTATTGCGCCATTGCTCAACCAGGGCGAATTGAAAAATGCCGACGGTAAGGTTTACTATCGTGCGGAAGATTATAAATTTGATATCAATGCGTCGGCCCCCAACACCGTCAACCCTAGTTTCTGGCGGCAATCGCAGCTAAACGGCATTTCCGGTCTGTTTAAAGTCACTGACCGGATGTATCAGGTACGCAGCCAGGATATTTCCAATATTACTTTCATTGAAGGTGATACCGGCATTATTGTTATTGACCCTCTGGTGACCGCTGGGGCCGCCAAAGCCAGCCTCGATCTCTACTATCAAAACCGTCCTCAAAAGCCCATTGTTGCGGTCATTTATACCCATAGCCACACCGACCACTATGGTGGTGTGAAGGGCATTGTTTCTGATGATGATGTGAAGTCAGGTAAGGTGCAGATCATTGCACCAACGGGCTTTATGGAGGAAGCAATAAGTGAGAATGTGCTGTTAGGCAATATCATGAGCCGCCGCGCGCTTTACTCCTACGGTCTGTTGTTACCTCATAATCCACAAGGCAACATCGGCAACGGCCTGGGCGTGACGCTGACCACTGGTCTGCCGACAATTCTCGCACCGACCAAACTCATCACTAAAACCGGTGAGAAAATGGTCATCGACGGTTTGGAATTCGACTTCCTGATGGCTCCAGGCAGTGAAGCACCAGCAGAAATGCACTTCTATATCCCTGCACTAAAAGCGCTGTGTACTGCTGAAAACGCCACCCATACGCTGCATAATTTCTACACCCTACGCGGCGCCAAAACTCGTGACACCAGCAAGTGGGCATCCTATCTGAATGAAACGCTCGATATGTGGGGCTCTCAGGCGGAGGTATTGTTTATGCCACATACCTGGCCGGTTTGGGGTAATGAGCATATTAATGACTATATTGGCAAATATCGCGACACCATTAAGTATATTCACGACCAAACGCTGCATTTAGCCAATCAGGGTTATACATTAAACGAGGTGGGCGACAAGATAAAACTGCCTTCATCGCTTGCCAATAACTGGGCTAGCCGTGGCTACTATGGTTCCGTGAGCCATAATGCTCGCGCGGTCTATAACTACTATCTCGGTTACTTTGATGGTAACCCGGCCAACCTCCATCCTTACGGTCAGGTTGAGATGGGCCAGCGTTATGTGAAAGCGTTGGGCGGCTCAGCGCGTGCGATCAATATGGCGCGTGACGCCTATAAACAGGGCGATTACCGCTGGTCTGCTGAACTGTTAAAACAGGTGATTGCTTCCAACCCAAGCGATCAAGTGGCGAAAAATCTGCAGGCAGATACTTTCGAACAACTGGGCTATCAGGCGGAGTCTGCGACCTGGCGTGGTTTCTACCTGACCGGGGCGAAAGAGCTGCGTGAAGGGGTCCATAAATTTAACCACGGCACCACCAACTCGCCGGATACCATTAAAGGCATGACGGTTGAGATGCTGTTCGACTATATGGCCGTTCGTCTGGACAGTGATAAAGCGGCGGGCAAAAATATCAGCCTGAACTTTAACTTTACGGATGGCGATAACCTGAACCTGACGCTTAACGACAGCGTGCTGAACTACCGTAAAACACTGCTGCCGAAAACCGACGCTGCATTCCATATGAGCCGCGCCGACCTGCACGACGTACTGACCGGTGAGGTAAAAATGGCTGACCTGGTGAAAGCGAAGAAAGTGAAGGTTATTGGTAAAGCCGCCAGTCTGGATGAAATCATCAGTTGCCTGGATCAGTTTGACCTGTGGGTAAATGTGGTTACCCCAAATTAATCCAACCGACGTTCAGAGGCATTTCCGCCTCTGAACGTTTTTATTCATTTGCTTAATATATTTTAATGATAAATATATTAAGCAAATAAGTTATGAATGCGGTTTCGTTATAAAGCTATTTTTCTATTCTGCAAAAATAGCCATACTGGCATTTCTTATTCTCTTTTACATTCACCCCGGATATTGTTCGCAATACACAGGATGTATTTTAATATGCAAATAGTTAAATCCAGGATTGTGATGCAGCTAAAAAAAAGCAGCGGGCTTTGGCTCGCTATATTACTCACGGGGTGCTCGTTACCTCCGGCGATTCCCGTTATTGGCGCTTATTACCCTAGCTGGCTTTTCTGCATGATTGCCGGCGTCATTCTGACGCTCATCACTCGGCGGGTGATCCTGCGAAAATATACATCGCCGTCATTTGCAGGGGTTATTTATACCGCCCTCTTTGCACTCTACTCCATGCTGTTCTGGCTGGTATTTTTTTAACTCACATTGAGATGCGCCCATGGAAAGCTCGCAGAAAAAAGCTCCTCGTAACAAAGTGCCCGCCCTGGCTCTGGTTATTCTTGCCCTTGTGGTGATGATATTTGTCATCTGGCGTGTCGATAGCGCCCCGTCCACCAGCGATGCCTATGCATCTGCCGACACCATTGATGTCGTCCCGGAAGTCAGTGGACGCATAATTGAACTGGCCGTCACCGATAACCAACAGGTGAAACAAGGTGACCTGCTATTCCGTATCGACCCTCGCCCATATGAGGCGAATCTTGCGAAGGCCCAGGCGATGTTGACCGCCCTCGATCAACAGATCATGCTGACCCAACGTACCGTAGACGCGCAGAAACTGGCTGCGGATTCCGTTGAAGCCACCGTCGCCAAAGCCCGCGCCGCCGCCAAGCAGGCCAGCAGTACGTTAAACCGCACGGCCCCGCTGCTCTCGCAGGGGTTTGTCTCGGCGGAAGACGTTGATCGTGCCCGCACCGCGCAGCGCGCCAGTGAAGCCGATCTCAACGCGGCATTGTTGCAGGCACAACAGGCCGCCACTGCCGTTAGCGGCGTAGATGCGCTGGTCGCTCAGCGCGTCGCTATCCAGGCCGATATCGCCCTGACCCGACTGCATCTTGAAATGGCAACGGTGCGCGCGCCGTTCGACGGTCGCGTGGTGTCGCTAAAAACCTCCATTGGCCAGTTTGCTTCCGCGATGAAGCCGATCTTTACCCTGATTGATACCCGTCACTGGTACGTTATTGCCAATTTCCGCGAAACCGAGCTGAAAAATATCCACGCCGGGACCCCTGTTACCCTTCATCTGATGAGCGACAGCGGCAAAACCTTTAACGGCAAAGTCGATTCTATTGGCTACGGCGTGCTACCAGACGATGGCGGCATGGTGCTTGGCGGCCTGCCGCGTGTCTCACGTTCGATTAACTGGGTGCGCGTCGCTCAGCGTTTCCCGGTAAAAATTGTGGTCGATAAACCGGATGCCGACATGTTCCGTATCGGCGCATCGGCGGTTGCCACGCTTGAGTCGCAATAATGAACGCGCTCAATTACCTGCCGCTCCCGCTGGTCAGGCTAGTGGCGTTTTTCCGTGAGGAGTTAAGCGAAAAACGCCCCGGGCGAGTGCCACAAACCCTCCAGCTGTGGGTGGGCTGTCTGCTGGTGGTGACTATCTCCATGACCTTTGAGATCCCGTTTATGGCGATCTCATTGGCGGTGCTGTTCTATGGCGTACAGTCGAATGCCTTTTACACCAAATTTGTCGCCATCCTGTTTGTGGTTGCCACGGTGATGGAAATCGGCAGCATGGTGCTGATCTATAAATGGTCTTACAGCTACCCGTTGATCCGTATGATCATTGCCAGCCTGATCGTCCTCGGCTGTATGTTTATGATGCGTACTTACAAGCTGGGGCTGCTGTTTTTCGCTGTCGCTATTATCGCCGTCTATGGTCAAACTTTCCCGGCGATGATTGATTACCCGGAAATCGTCGTTCGCCTCACGCTGTGGTGTATTGTGGTGGGGCTGTATCCTTCGCTGCTGATGGTGTTAATCGGCGTACTCTGGTTCCCAAGCCGCGCCGGAAAGCAAATGCAGGATGCGCTGTGCGCAAGGCTTGATGATGCGCTAAGCCATCTGACCACCACTACCACACCGCTGGCGGAAAAGTACGTCGAACGCGAAGTGCTGGCGCTGCAAAAGCTCAATGTTTTCTGTATGGCAGATGATGCCGACTGGAAAGCGCGCAGCGCCTGGTGGCAAACCTGCGTCATGACCGTCACCTATCTGTACACTACGCTGAATCGCTACGCCACCGACGCCGCCTCGCGGCATCCAGAACTGGTACATAAAATCCAGCGTGAAATTGCGTCGTTGCAACACGCGATTGCCGACGCCACACCCTGGCAAAGCACATGGCAACTGAGTGCCGACGAGCGCGCCGCTGCCCGCGAGTGTGGGCTGGAAAACCTCTGTGAACACCTGCATCGGCTTGGGCAGATGGATCCGGATACGCCGCCTGCCCCCGCCGCTAAACAGCCTTCGATGGTGCCGGACGCTTTCAGCAATCCCGTCTATATCCGCTACGCCCTGAAAACGCTGCTGGCCTGCATGATTTGCTACGTTTTCTACTCCGGCACCGACTGGGAAGGCATTCATACCTGTATGCTGACTTGCATTATCGTCGCTAACCCCAGCATTGGCGCATCCTGGCAAAAAATGGCGCTGCGTTTTGGCGGCGCGGTGTGCGGCGCAGTCCTGGCGCTTCTCATGACTATTTTCGTTATTCCGTGGATAGATAATATTGTTGAACTGCTGTGCGTGCTGGCACCGCTGCTTCTGCTGGGCGCGTGGTTCGCCACCGGATCGGAGCGATCGTCGTATATCGGCACGCAGATGATCGTCACCTTCGCGCTGGCCACCCTCGAGAATGCTTTTGGCCCGGTGTACGATCTGGTTGAGATCCGCGATCGTGCGATTGGTATTCTGATCGGGACTGCCGTTTCCGCAGTGGTCTACACCTTTATCTGGCCGGAAAGCGAAGCCTCGGGCCTGCCGCAGAAACTGGCGGGCGCGCTGAGTACCCTTGGAAAACTGCTGCGTCTCCCTCAGCACGATCCCGCCATGCAGCGAACCTACCTTCAGCTACGCATTGGCTGTCACGCTGCTTTCAACGCTTGTGAAGAGATGCGCGAACGCGTGGCGCTGGAGCGTCAGCTCAATGATGATGAACGCAGCCAGCTACTGGCTCGTAGCGATGGCGTTATTCATCACGGGCGCGAGATCCTCTACCGCTGCGATGGCCTCACCCAACCGGAGCCCCCGCTCGCCGAAACGCTTGAGCACTACGCTGCGGGTCTTGCCAGCAACAACACGCCGTCTGACCGTGACACATCATCAACCTTATCTGAACAAGCGCAGTGCGTGATGCAGCAGATAGCCCGTTTACCCGACTGGAATCACCCGGCTCCCACTGCCGCCGGGGAACAGGTGCAAGGAGCCACATCTCAATGACCCGTAACTTATCCCGCTTAATTCTCTGCGGCCTGCTCGGCAGCACAACGGCGCTCTCCGGCTGCGCGCTGATCCGCAATGATTCCGCGCCACACGCGCAGCTGCAACCGGCACAAATCAAGCTGGCGAGCGATATTCATCTCGCCAGCCAAGGGTGGCCGCAAGCGCAATGGTGGCGGCAGTTTAACGATCCGCAGCTCAGCGCGCTGATTGAAAAAACCTTGTCCGGTTCCCACACGCTTGCCGAAGCGAAGCTGCGCGAAGAGAAAGCCCAGTCACAGGCCGAACTACTGGAGGGCGGGTCGAAGCTCCAGATGGCGGCACTGGGGATGATCAACCGTCAACGAGCCTCCGCCAACGGCTTCCTCGGGCCTTATGCGCTGGATGCGCCACGCTTAGGGATGGACGGCCCCTATTACACTGAAGCCACCGTCGGCCTGGTCGCTGGGCTGGATCTCGATTTATGGGGCGCGCACCGCTCTGCGGTCGAGGCGGCAATTGGCGCGCATAACGCCGCACTGGCGGAAACCGCGGCGGTAGAACTGGCGCTCTCCACCGGGGTGGCGCAGCTTTACTACAGTATGCAGGCAAGCTTCCAGATGCAGAGTCTGCTTGAGCAAACCCGCGTGGTGATTGATTACGCCGTGCAGGCGCATCAGAGTAAAGTCACCCATGGTCTGGAAGCGAAAGTGCCGTACCACGGCGCGCGCGCGCAGGTACTGGCGGTCGATAAACAGATAGCCGCCGTGAAGGGGCAAATCAAAGAAACGCGCGAGTCGCTGCGTGCGCTGATGGGCGCGGGTGCAGATGGGATGCCAGAAATTAAACCGGTGGTGCTACCGAAGGTACAAACGGGCATTCCAGCTACGCTTTCCTATGACCTGCTGGCCCGTCGTCCTGATCTACAAGCAATGCGCTGGTACGTACAAGCATCGCTGGATCAGGTAGATGCCGCACGCGCGCTGTTCTACCCAAGCTTTGACCTGAAAGTCTTCTTTGGCCTCGACTCCATCCACATCGACACGTTGTTTAAAAGCACCAGTCGCCAGATTAACGTCATTCCCGGTTTACGCCTGCCGCTGTTTGACGGTGGTCGCCTGAATGCCAATCTGAAAAACAGCCGTGCCATCAGCAACATGCTGATTGAGCGCTATAACCAGTCGGTATTGAATGCGGTGCGTGACGTAGCGATTAACGGTACTCGTTTGCAAACGCTGGACGATGAACGAGCCCTCCAGGCAGAACGCGTCGACGCCACGCGCTATAGCCAAAGCGCCGCCGAAGCCGCGTTTAAACGTGGCCTCGGCAGCCGACTTCAGGCCACCGAAGCCCAACTGCCGGTGCTTGCCGAGCAGATGTCGCTGCTGGTGCTCGACAGCCAGCGCGTGATTCAAAGCATTCAGCTCATTAAATCGTTGGGCGGCGGCTATCACCAGTAGGCCGGATGGCGCGCAGGTTTCAGGCCTACGAGACGGTAGCCCGGCCAAGCGAATGCGCCGCCGGGGAAACTCGGTGCAAAACCCCGGCGTCGCAGCAAAGCCGGGCTACCGTTTAAATGTCATCCCATTATTCCTTTCGACACGTCAAATATGACGACAGCCTGTTTTTCGTCAGGGTTTTGACCAAAATTCACCCGTAATATCAGGGAATGCCCACAATAAAAAAGTGGCATAAAAGATGCATACTAAGGGCGACAGCGCGTATGCGCGATTTGATTAACTGGAGCGAGACCGATGAAAAAAGTCGTCACGGTTTGCCCGTATTGCGCATCAGGTTGCAAAATTAACCTGGTGGTCGATAACGGTAAAATCGTCCGGGCTGAGGCGGCGCAGGGGAAAACCAATCAGGGTACCCTGTGTCTAAAGGGCTATTATGGCTGGGACTTCATTAACGATACCCAGATCCTGACCCCACGCCTTAAGACCCCAATGATCCGTCGCCAGCGCGGCGGCAAACTGGAATCCGTATCCTGGGATGAAGCGCTAAATTACGTTGCTGACCGCCTGAGCGCGATCAAAGCGAAATACGGTCCTGATGCTATTCAGACTACCGGTTCCTCACGCGGAACGGGTAATGAAACCAACTATGTAATGCAGAAATTTGCGCGCGCCGTTATTGGTACCAATAACGTTGACTGCTGCGCTCGCGTCTGACACGGCCCTTCGGTTGCAGGTCTGCACCAATCGGTCGGTAACGGCGCAATGAGTAATGCGATTAACGAAATTGATAACACCGATTTAGTGTTTATTTTCGGATACAACCCGGCGGATTCCCACCCTATCGTGGCGAATCACGTCATTAACGCTAAACGTAACGGTGCGAAAATCATCGTCTGCGATCCGCGTAAGATTGAAACCGCGCGCATTGCCGACATGCACATCGCGTTGAAAAACGGCTCGAATATCGCGCTGCTCAACGCCATGGGCCACGTCATTATTGAAGAAAACCTGTACGACAAAGCGTTCGTTGCCGCGCGTACTGAAGGTTATGAAGAGTACCGTAAGATTGTCGAAGGCTATACGCCGGAGTCTGTCGAAGCGATTACCGGCGTGAGCGCGCAGGAAATCCGTCAGGCAGCCCGTATGTATGCGGCGGCAAAAAGCGCGGCTATCCTGTGGGGCATGGGTGTGACCCAGTTCTACCAGGGTGTGGAAACCGTGCGTTCACTGACCAGCCTTGCGATGCTGACCGGCAACCTCGGTAAGCCAAGCGTCGGCGTTAACCCGGTTCGCGGCCAGAACAACGTTCAGGGTGCTTGCGATATGGGCGCGCTGCCGGACACCTATCCGGGCTATCAGTACGTGAAGTTCCCGGAAAACCGCGAGAAGTTTGCCAAAGCCTGGGGCGTAGAAAGCCTGCCAGCACACACCGGCTATCGCATCAGCGAACTGCCGCACCGTGCGGCACATGGCGAAGTGCGCGCGGCGTACATCATGGGTGAAGATCCGTTACAGACCGATGCTGAGCTTTCTGCTGTGCGTAAAGGCTTCGAAGATCTGGAACTGGTTATCGTCCAGGATATTTTCATGACCAAAACCGCTGCCGCCGCAGACGTTATTTTACCGTCTACGTCGTGGGGCGAGCATGAAGGCGTCTTTACCGCCGCTGACCGTGGTTTCCAGCGCTTCTTTAAAGCCGTTGAGCCGAAGTGGGACCTGAAAACGGACTGGCAGATTATCAGTGAAATCGCCACCCGTATGGGTTATCAGATGCACTACAACAACACCCAGGAAATCTGGGACGAGTTGCGCGGTCTGTGCCCTGATTTCTACGGTGCCACCTACGACAAAATGGGCGAGCTGGGTTATGTGATGTGGCCATGCCGCGATGAGTCTGATGAAGACCAGGGGACGTCTTATCTCTTTAAAGAGAAGTTCGACACCCCGAACGGTCTGGCGCAGTTTTTCACCTGCGACTGGGTTGCACCTATCGACAAACTCACCGACGAGTTCCCGATGGTGCTGTCGACGGTTCGCGAAGTCGGCCACTACTCTTGCCGTTCTATGACCGGTAACTGTGCGGCGCTGGCAGCACTGGCGGATGAACCGGGCTATGCCCAGATCAACACCGCCGACGCCGCGCGTTTAGGTATTGAAGATGAAGCGCTGGTGTGGGTGAATTCCCGCAAAGGCCGTGTCATCACCCGTGCCGCCGTGAGCGATCGTCCGAACAAAGGTGCGATTTACATGACCTACCAGTGGTGGATTGGGGCATGTAATGAGCTGGTGACCGAGAACTTAAGCCCGATTACCAAAACGCCTGAGTACAAGTACTGTGCTGTAAACGTAGAACGCATTGCCGATCAACAGGCCGCCGAGCAGTATGTCATTGATGAGTACAGCAAGCTGAAGGCCAGTCTGCGCGAAAGCGCGATGGGCTAAGCGGACGCTGGGGACGCCCCGGAGTCGGTGCTGACGCACCTCGTCCGGGCTACTTAGCCGTCTGTCTCAACGCCCCCATTTCGGGGGCGTTTTTTTATCCTCATTTTCTCTTTATACTGCCCTCTTCCTCGACTACCCACATAATAAGATGAAACGAATTTTTGCATTACTCTGGTTGATTGCCTTATCCGTACACGCGGAAGAGCCGGGCAGCCAGTATCAGAAAGCCGCAGAAGCGGGCGACGCTCGCGCGCAGTACTATCTGGCCGATACCTGGTTTAGCTCCCGTGATTTGGGTAAAGCAGAGTTTTGGGCACAGAAATCCGCTGACGGCGGCGATGCTGACGCCTATGCACTGCTGGCGCAGATTAAAATTACCAATCCGGTAAACCTCGATTTTCCTGCGGCCAAAATTCTGGCTGAAAAAGCCGTGAAAGCCGGCAGTCGGGCCGGGGAAGTAATTCTGGCACGTATCCTGATTAACAGTCAGTCGGGAGAGACCGACTATCCGCGAGCCATTACCCTCCTCCAGCAGGCCTCCATGAACGCCGAAAGCGATTTTGCGGTTGATGCGCAAATGCTGATGGGGCTGATTTACGCCAACGGCGTCGGGGTACAGGAAGATGATGAAAAAGCGACGGATGCTTTCAAAAACAGCTCCACGTTGTCGCGTACCGGCTACGCCGAGTACTGGGCCGGGATGATGTTCTTGAACGGCGAGAAAGGCTTTATCGTGCCAAATAAACAGAAAGCGCTACAGTGGTTGAACCTGAGCTGTACGGAAGGGTTTGATACCGGGTGCGAAGAGTTTGATAAGGTGAGCGCGGAGTAAGGGGTTACACTCGCCTTTTAGCACTGTGTTGCACCCTCACCCCAACCCTCTCCCTGAAAGGGAGAGGGGGCATATCAGTCGCCCCATCAGCGTACCAGCCAGTCCCCTCGGAGGGGTAGCCCGGCCAAGCAAAGCGCCGCCGGGATCGTCACCAAATCCCAAAAACAACAACGCCGGGCAAGCCCGGCGTTGTTGTTTCTATCTATTTATTGGTCAGCGGTTTTATCAAACCTGCCCAACACTTCGCGTTCATACGCCCGCGCTTTTTTGTGGTCGAATTTGTGTTCCCACTTAGAGATGACCAACACCGCCAGCGCGTTACCCACCACGTTCAGCGCGGTACGCGCCATATCGAGGATACGGTCAACACCGGCAATAAACGCCAGACCTTCCAGCGGAATACCCACGCTACCCAACGTCGCCAGCAGCACCACGAAGGAGACGCCCGGCACGCCAGCAATCCCTTTCGAGGTCACCATCAGCGTCAGTACCAGCACGATTTCCTGCCAGATCGACAGGTCGATACCGTACAGCTGCGCAATAAAGATCGCCGCAATACTCTGATACAGCGTTGAACCGTCGAGGTTAAAGGAGTAGCCGGTCGGTACCACGAAGCTGGTGATCGACGCCGGTGCGCCGTAGGCTTCCATCTTCTCAATAATACGCGGCAGCACGCTCTCGGAGCTGGCGGTGGAGTACGCCAGAATCAGTTCGTCTTTGAGGATGCGAATCAGGATCCAGATGCTCAGCCCGCAGATACGTGCCACGATGCCCAGCACCACCAGCGCAAAGAACAGAATCGCGAAGTGAACCAGCAGCACCAGCTTCGCCAGCGGCCACAGCGAGGCAAAACCGAAATTCGCTACCGTCACAGCGATCAGCGCAAACACACCAACCGGGGCATAGCGCATGACCATGTGGGTCACTTTAAACATGGTTTCAGAGATAGAACGGAACACGGTGACCAGCGGTTCACGATGCGTGGCGGGCAGCGAAGAGAGGCCCAGACCGAACAGCACCGAGAAGAAGATGATCGGCAGCATGTCGCCTTTAGCCATCGACGCCACGATATTGGTTGGCACCAGCGACAGAATCGTCCCCATCAACCCATGAGCGTGACTCTGAACTTCTGCCGTCGTACTTTGGTATTTCGAAATATCCACCGTCGCCAGCTGCGACATATCGATCCCTGACCCAGGCTGGAAGACATTCGCCAGGGTAATACCGATAATAATCGCTATCGTGGTGATCACTTCGAAATAAAGAATGGTTTTAGCACCAATTCGGCCTAACTGTTTGGCGTCACCGACGCCAGCTATTCCCACGACCAGCGTTGAAATAACAATCGGCACGACGATCATTTTAATCAGATGGATGAAAATATCACCAGCGGGAGACAGGAGATTCAAAACCAACCAGTCACGGCTATCGCTATGATAATGAAGATAACTACCCAGAATAATACCTAGCACAAGGGCAATCAGAATTTGCCATGCAAGGCTGATTCGTGTTTTTTTCATAACTGCAGACTTCCTCAATGAAAAATACCATACCGAACGGGAATGGTATCCACTTGAAAGGGGGTGATTTGTGTTGCGTTTACTTTTAGAGGTTTTTAACGCGCAATATCAGTATCATTTGCACGGTATCTCGTGCAACCCTTTCAGATCAGGGCTTTTCACCACAAAAATCCTTATTCCCCCTAATTTCTACCAGTCATTATTTATAAGTTTTTGTTATAAAAACAAAAAAATCCCGCCGTTTTCTATAAATCCCTTTCCGTAATTATTTCTGTTCAAAGAATCAAATGAACGTTATTTGAACAATTCCACTATTGCGTGATCTGCCGCGCAAATAGTAAACAAAGATTCTCCACCCTCTGTTATTAACTTTTATGAGACATATTATTAACATCTTACATGGAGAAAAAAAGCATGAGCCAAATTCACAAACACTCTATTCCTGCAAATATTGCAGAACACTGCCTGATAAATCCGGAACAATATCTGACCAAATACCAACAGTCGGTCACCCAACCAGATGCCTTCTGGCGTGAAGAGGGAAAAATCCTCGACTGGATGCAACCTTATACCAAGGTGAAAAACACCTCCTTTGCGCCTGGCAACATCTCCATTAAATGGTATGAAGATGGCACCCTGAACCTGGCGGCAAACTGCCTTGATCGCCACTTACAAGAGCGTGGCGATCAGACGGCGATTATCTGGGAAGGCGACGACGCCACCCAAAGCAAACACATTACCTATCGCGAACTGCATCGCGACGTTTGCCGTTTCGCCAATACCCTGCTGTCGCTGGGCGTGAAGAAAGGCGACGTGGTGGCGATCTATATGCCGATGGTACCGGAAGCCGCAGTGGCGATGCTGGCCTGCGCCCGCATTGGTGCTATCCATTCGGTCATCTTTGGCGGTTTCTCGCCGGAAGCCGTGGCCGGGCGTATCATCGACTCCAATTCCCGTCTGGTGATCACCTCTGACGAAGGTGTGCGCGCCGGGCGTAACGTTCCACTGAAGAAAAACGTCGACGATGCGCTAAAAAACCCGAACGTCAAAACCATCGAAAACGTGGTTGTCCTCAAGCGCACCGGCGGAAAAATCGACTGGCAGGAAGGCCGCGACCTGTGGTGGCATGACCTGCAAGAGCAAGCCTCCGACCAGCATCAGCCGGAAGAGATGAATGCGGAAGACCCGCTGTTTATCCTTTATACCTCCGGCTCCACCGGCAAGCCAAAGGGCGTACTGCACACCACCGGCGGTTATCTGGTGTATGCCGCGACCACCTTTAAGTATGTCTTCGACTACCATCCAGGCGACATCTACTGGTGTACTGCCGATGTGGGCTGGGTCACCGGTCACAGTTACCTGCTGTACGGCCCGCTGGCCTGCGGCGCAACCACGCTGATGTTTGAAGGCGTACCGAACTGGCCAACGCCTGCGCGTATGTGTCAGGTGGTTGATAAACATAAAGTTAACATTCTCTACACCGCGCCAACGGCCATCCGTGCGCTGATGGCGGAAGGCGATAAAGCCACCGCCGGAACCGATCGTTCCTCTCTGCGCATTCTGGGCTCCGTCGGCGAGCCGATTAACCCGGAAGCGTGGGAATGGTACTGGCGTCAAATCGGCAACGAAAAATGCCCGGTCATGGATACCTGGTGGCAGACCGAAACCGGTGGTTTCATGATCACCCCGCTGCCGGGCGCTATCGAACTGAAAGCCGGTTCCGCCAGCCGTCCATTCTTTGGCGTGCAGCCTGCGCTGGTGGATAACGAAGGTCATCCACAGGAAGGCGCTACCGAGGGCAACCTGGTGATCACCGACTCCTGGCCGGGCCAGGCACGTACGCTGTTTGGCGATCACGAGCGCTTTGAGCAGACCTACTTCTCCACCTTCCAGAATATGTATTTCAGCGGCGACGGCGCGCGTCGGGATGAAGACGGCTATTACTGGATTACCGGTCGTGTCGATGACGTGCTGAACGTTTCCGGTCACCGCTTAGGGACCGCAGAAATCGAATCGGCACTGGTATCGCATCCGAAGATTGCCGAAGCCGCAGTTGTCGGTATCCCACACAACATTAAAGGCCAGGCGATTTACGCCTACGTCACCCTGAACCACGGCGAAGAGCCAACCCCTGCGCTGTACACCGAAGTACGCAACTGGGTGCGCAAAGAAATTGGCCCGCTGGCGACGCCGGACGTACTGCACTGGACTGATTCCCTGCCGAAAACCCGTTCAGGCAAAATCATGCGCCGTATTCTGCGCAAGATTGCCGCGGGCGATACCAGTAACCTGGGCGATACCTCAACGCTCGCCGATCCGGGTGTGGTGGATAAACTGCTGGAAGAGAAGCAGTCCATTGCCATGCCGTCATAAAACAACGTTGCCCGGTAGCGCTTCGCTTACCGGGCCTACAGTTGACCACCGAAGTAGGCCGGATAAGACGCCAGTCGCCCTCCGGCAATAGACAGCCCTATAACAAAAAACCTTACCTATACCTCTGGAGACTCTGTGATGAATGATCAAATTTGTCAGCAGATAGAAGGTAGTGCGCATTTCAGGGAACTGGTTCAAAAACGGCAACGGCTTGCCACCTTCTTATCGCTGATTATGTTAGTGGTTTACGTCGGCTTCATCTTGCTCATCGCTTTTGCCCCAGGCTGGCTTGGCACGCCGCTGCATGCGGGTACCAGCGTCACGCGCGGCATTCCTATTGGGATCGGCATTATCGTTATCTCCTTTATCCTGACCGGTATTTACGTCTGGCGGGCGAACAGCGAATTTGACCGTTTGAACAAGGCCGTACTGCGCGAGGTAAAAGCATCATGAAGAAAGTCCTGACGGCGCTCGCCGCCACACTTCCTTTCGCGGCCAACGCCGCAGACGCTATCAGCGGCCACGTCGAGCGCCAACCGACCAACTGGCAGGCGATTATCATGTTCCTGATTTTCGTCCTCCTGACGCTCTACATCACCTACTGGGCGTCAAAACGTGTCCGTTCCCGTAATGATTACTACACTGCGGGCGGCAACATTACCGGTTTCCAGAACGGGCTGGCGATTGCCGGTGACTTTATGTCGGCGGCATCGTTCCTTGGGATCTCCGCGCTGGTTTATACCTCCGGCTACGATGGTCTGATTTACTCGCTCGGTTTCCTCGTCGGCTGGCCAATCATTCTGTTCTTGATCGCCGAACGTCTGCGTAACCTCGGCCGCTACACCTTTGCCGACGTGGCGTCCTACCGCCTCAAGCAAGGGCCAATCCGTATGCTATCTGCCTGCGGCTCTCTGGTGGTGGTAGCGCTGTATTTGATCGCTCAGATGGTGGGCGCAGGGAAACTTATCGAATTGCTGTTCGGCCTGAACTACCACGTCGCCGTGGTACTGGTGGGTGTGCTGATGGTGATGTACGTGCTGTTTGGCGGCATGCTCGCCACCACGTGGGTACAGATTATCAAAGCCGTCCTGCTGCTGTTCGGCGCCAGTTTTATGGCCTTTATGGTGATGAAGCACGTCGGCTTTAGCTTCAATAATTTGTTCACCGAAGCCATGGCGGTGCACCCGAAAGGGGCGGCGATTATGAGTCCGGGCGGGCTGGTAAAAGACCCGATATCCGCGCTGTCGTTGGGGCTGGGCTTGATGTTCGGTACCGCCGGTCTGCCCCATATTCTGATGCGTTTCTTCACCGTAAGCGATGCCAAAGAAGCGCGTAAGAGCGTGTTCTATGCCACCGGTTTTATGGGTTACTTCTACATTCTGACCTTTATCATCGGCTTCGGCGCCATCATGCTGGTCGGTGCAAACCCGGCGTTTAAAGACGCGGCGGGTGCGCTTATTGGCGGTAACAACATGGCGGCGGTGCATCTGGCTGACGCGGTTGGCGGTAACCTATTCCTCGGCTTTATTTCGGCGGTCGCTTTCGCCACCATTCTGGCCGTGGTCGCCGGTCTGACGCTGGCAGGCGCTTCGGCGGTCTCTCATGACCTGTACGCTAACGTCTTTAAGAAGGGCGCAACCGAGCGCGAAGAGCTGAAAGTCTCGAAGATTACGGTTCTGGTATTGGGTGTGGTAGCGATTCTGCTGGGTATTTTGTTTGAGAATCAGAATATTGCGTTCATGGTTGGCCTGGCGTTCTCTATCGCAGCAAGCTGCAACTTCCCTATCATTCTGCTTTCCATGTACTGGTCGAAACTGACCACCCGTGGCGCAATGATTGGCGGCTGGCTGGGGCTGTTGACGGCAGTGATTCTGATGATCCTTGGCCCAACCATTTGGGTGACGATCTTAGGTCACGAAAAAGCGGTCTTCCCGTATGAATATCCGGCGCTGTTCTCGATTGCCATCGCCTTTATCGGTATCTGGTTCTTCTCAGCCACCGATAACTCCGAAGCGGGCAACCTCGAACGCAACCAGTTCCGCGCGCAGTTTATCCGCTCGCAAACCGGTCTGGGCATCGATGAAGGTCGTGCACACTAAAAACCCCTCCCCGACCGCTGGTCGGGGATCACATTTTTTTGCCCTTCAGGTGACGTTTATCACGTCACCAAAATGATAAAAGCCGCTACGCATCACACACTTTATCTCCCCTTCGCGAAGCCCATCACACTTTTCCCGTTTTCACGCCTTTCCCCGGTTTTAGCACTACGACGTTTACAGACAATACCCGCCACAGTTTTTATTCTTTACTCACAGCGACTTATTAAGGCTTAGGGCAAAACGGCTCAACCGCTCCGGGCTTAACAGCAGCGGTAAGAATAATGGGCCGCTGGCGGGCGGATTGACCAGCCAGCGTTCCAGCGTATCGGTGTAGTGCAAAAGCTGATGCTGATGTTTTTGCAACGTGTCACCAGGCAGGCTTTGCGGGCCGTAGTGGTCGAGCCACAGGATATCGGCCATCGCCGCAGCCACCCGGGAGAACATCTGGCTGTAGATTTCCGCACTGCGCCAGGCGGCAAGCAGGATCTCCAGCGAGTCATTCTGACAGGTGATACGCGGCATCAGCTCACGCAGATTTTGTATCGTGCGTGAGGCTAAAAAGCAGGCGGCCTCTTTCTCCAGCGCCACCCGCTCGCGCTGCTCTTTGCCCAGTACGGGATCGTCGGTGGGCATCAGCGGTTGCCAGGCGTGCATCCAGTTAGCGCTGCGGGTGTCCATATGCAGAAGCTGCTGTGCCTGCGCGACGCTCTCCGGGATCTGGCTTTGGTAGTGCAACCGTCGCCCGAGGAAGTTAGGCGTTTTACATAGCCAGTCGTAGCTGGCGTGGACGATGGACGAGAGTTGATGCTTGTCCTGTAGAGAGCGAAAGCCAAGCTGCTGTTGTTCAGCCCAACATTCAAAAGCAGAAGGCTGCGCGGTATCAGCGGTCTGGTTGGCGGCAGAAAGGCCAAACAAGTTGATGGCATTGGCGGAGTCCATAACCCGGCTGTCGGGCAACCACTGCCAGCTCACGCGTGAGGTAATGGCTTCGATTTCGTTCTCAGTGGCACTCAGCGCCCAGCTCAATCGGCCGCTGATTTCATCGCCCAGATAGCACGGCAGCGCGGTCCAGCCGTAGCCGGTGCCAAAGAGATCGTACTCGATCCATTTTTTATGTCCCGGCAGCGTAGCGATATGCGGGTGATTGGCAAAACCAGGATGGTAATCCAGCTCTGTGGCCTTCACCGAGGCGCGAACATCGTCGGGAAGCGTTGCCAGCAGGTTGGAGAGCTGTTGGCGCGGCCAACTGTCATCAATGTAGTCACGCAGCACCAGCTTTTTGCCTTGGGCGCGCAGCAGGCTCCAGACGTCGTGCAGACTTTGCTGCCAGCGCGCGGTCTGAAAGTCCGGCGTGGTCAGACTGAGGATAAGCCCGCTGAGATGCGGTAATGCCGGTAATAACGGATGCAAAATCGCGGCATAGAAATGCTGCCAGAAATCCGGTGAGCTTTTTTCGTCGAAGGTCAGTTCGGGAAATTTACGCTTAATTATATCGTCGCTCGGCGCGGCTTCGCCTTGCAGCCAGAACGATAAATTATTTTCCGCCAGATAACGGTCGACGCGTTTTAAATACTGCAACGCGTAATGTTGCTGATGAATAAGGTTCTCGACGTTAAGTTTTTGGCTTAATGGCGAGGGCGTAGCAAGCACAGAAAGCAGTTCCTGTTGGTGCAGGATGATGCCGGTGAAACCGTGCTGTTTCGCGCTTTTAACGCCCTGAATAAACCAGGGCCAGTGCCAGATAAAAGTGCTATTCAGCTCCATCAATTGATGTGGAATACGTTTCATTGCCTCGCCCTGCAAATAAATATGTACTTATCATAATCGAGGATGTCATGAAAAAATATGCTCTGGTCGGAACTGGAGGTCGTGCGGGTTTATATATTGCCGCTATTGGTGGAACCTGGCGTGATAACGCCAAAATGGTCGCATTTTGCGACACCAACCAGACGCGTATGAATTACGCCAATACGCTGCTGCAAAAAGAAGGCGCGGAGCCGGTCTCCACCTGGAAAGCGGCGCAGTTTGAAGAGATGATCCGCGAGACTCGCCCGGATATCATCATCGTTACCACCATGGACCGCACCCATGATGACTACATTGTCCGGGCGCTGCATGCGGGCTGTGATGTGATCACCGAAAAACCGATGACCATCGATGAGAAGCGCGCGCTGCGTATTCTCGACGCCATCGAAGAGACCGGGCATACCGTGCGCGTGGCCTTTAACTACCGCTACGCACCGCACCACAGCAAAGTGCGCGAACTGCTGATGCAGGGCGTGATTGGCAACGTCACTTCCGTTCACTTTGAATGGCTGCTCAACACCGAGCACGGCGCAGACTATTTCCGTCGCTGGCACCGTGAAAAACGCAACAGCGGCGGCCTGCTGGTACACAAATCCACCCACCACTTCGACCTGATGAATTTCTGGCTGGCAAGCTATCCGGAGCGCGTTTACGCCGAAGGCAGCCTGCAATTCTACGGCAAAGAGAATGCCGAGAAGCGCGGCGTTTCCCGGTTCTACCCGCGCACCCACGGTTTTGCCGAAGCGAAAGACGATCCGTTTGCGCTGAATATGGCAGACAACGCGCAGCTAAAAGCGCTGTATCTCGACGCCGAGCATGAAGATAACTACTTCCGCGATCAGAGCGTGTTTAGCGACGGCATTACCATCGAAGACACCATGTCGGTGCTGGTGAAGTACCAGAATCAGGTGCAGCTCACCTACTCGCTCAATGCTTACCTGCCGTGGGAAGGGCTGAACGTGGTATTTAACGGTACTGAAGGCCGCCTGGAGATGAAAATCGTCGAGAAGTCCTACGTCAACGCCGGGGGCAAACGCGAAAACGAAGGCAGCCTGGAGCAGTGCGATATCACCGTGTTCCCGATGTTTGCCGAACCATGGAAAGCGGAATTCAATCTTGGTGAAGGCGGCCACGGCGGTGGCGATAACGCCATGCTGGCAGACCTGTTTGGCGAGCCGGGCAACGATCCGTTGCAGCGGGCGGCCGACCATCGTGCAGGCGCAATGTCTATCCTCACCGGCATTGCGGGCAATATCTCAATGCAGCAGCAGCGCCCGGTGAACTTTAAGGAATTTGAACTGGTTTCCCGCCTGGCGAAACGCTAAGCACCTCACTCCGGCGCGGCAGATCGCTGCGCCGGGGAGAAGGGTCAGTATTTTGTCGTTACTCACCTGTTTAATAAAACTATTTCTGCCTCTGTCCCGGAGACGAATAATGAATAAAATCGCGTCAGGTGTTATCGCATCACTGTTACTTTCCTGTACCTCTGTCTGGGCGCAGCAGCCCGTTGAATTACGCATGTCATGGTGGGGAGGCAACAGCCGCCACCAGGCGACCCTGAAGGCACTGGAGGCCTTTGAAAAGACCCATCCTGATATCAAAGTGAAGGCCGAATATACCGGCTGGGACGGACACCTCTCGCGCCTGACGACCCAAATGGCCAGCGGCACCGAGCCTGACGTTATGCAGACCAACTGGCCGTGGCTGATTATTTTCTCCAAAAATGGCGAAGGTTATTACGATCTCAATAAGCTCAAAGACCAGCTCGATTTAAGCCAATATCAGGCCAAAGATCTGCAATCGACCACCGTTAAAGGCAAGCTAAACGGCCTGCCGATTTCGGTCAACGCACCGGTGTTTTACTACAACGACGCCACCTGGAAAAAAGCCGGGCTGTCCTATCCGAAAACCTGGGATGAGTTCTTTGCCGCCGGGAAAACGTTCCAGCAAAAATTGGGCAACAATTACTACCCGTACAGCATGGTCGATCAGGACGTGATTTTGCTGCTCAACGCCTACATGATGCAGAAATATCAAAAACCGATGTTCGACAGCAGCGGTAAATTTACCTGGAGCGAGGAGCAGTGGGCCGAAGCGTTCAATTTTGTGAAGCGCCTGAGCGACGACCATATTCTTCCGTCGCCGAAAACACTCTCTTCTTACGGCAAAGGCAATCTGTATGAGATGAAACCGTGGATAGCGGGCGAATGGGGCGGGCTATTTACGTGGAATATCACCATCCGCATGTTCGCTAACAATATGACGCCACCAGCCAAACTGGTGCTGGGCGACTACGTGATGCAGCCGGGGTCGGATGAGTCGGGCGTGTACTTTAAAACGGCACAGATGTTCTCGGTGGCAAAATCCACTAAACACCCGAAAGAGGCGGCGATCCTGGTCAACTTCCTGCTAAACGACCCGCAGTCGGTTGAGGCGTTAGGGCTGGAGCGCGGTATTCCGTTGAGTAAAGCAGCAGAGACGCTGCTTACCGAGAAGGGCGTGATAGACCCGGCCGATCCGGTGGTTGCTGGGTTAAGACAGGCGCAGTCGCTGCATACCACCGCCGTGGCGACGCCGTATATTGAAGATTTACAGGTTATCGATCAATTTACCTCAGCCCGCGAAAAGCTCGATCAGGGTAAGCTGACAACCACGCAGGTCGCCGCAGAATTCCGTCAGCAGGTGGAGCGGATTGTGCGACGGTTGAACCGGTAAACTGGCATTGTTGCCTGATGGCGCACAGCTTTAAGGCCTACGGGATTGCGTCTTTTGTAGGCCGGATAAGCGCAGCGCCACCCGGCAGAGAACGGCTCAGAACATCAACCAGCCAACCATCGGCGCAACCAGCACCATCACCACGCCGGAGAGCATCATCACAAGGCTAGCAACGACGCCTTCCTGCGGGCCCAGCTCGTAGGAGCGCGCGGTTCCAGCACCGTGTGACGCCGCGCCAAAGCCCGCGCCTTTTGCCATCCCTTCACGAATCGCCAGGCGTAAAAACAGCACGTCACCAATCGCCATACCAAACACCCCGGTCACTACCACGAACAGCGCCACCAGCTCCGGCTGACCGCCGAGTGATTTCGCCGCCGCCAGCGCAAACGGCGTGGTGATGGAGCGTACCGCCAGACTACGTTGAATCTCATCAGGCAGCGTGAACAACCGCGCCAGCCAGACCGAACTGGTGACCGCCACCACCGTTGCCGTCACCACGCCCGCAGAAAGCGACATCCAGTGACGCTTAATGATGGCCAGATTGTCATACACCGGCACCGCAAAGGCGATGGTCGCCGGGCCCAGCAGCCACAGCAGCCAGTGCGCTTCCCCCATGTAGTTTTGATAGGAAATATGGCCAAACACCAGCAGCAAGACCAGCAGCACCGGGGTCAAAACCAGCGGCATCAGCGGCAATTTACGAAAGCGGCGATACAGGCGTTTATTGGCAAAGTAGAGCACCAACGTAATCACCAGACACGCGACGCTCAGTTGAAAATTAGTCATGGCGCATCCGTTTCATTTCAAAGCGATACACCTTGTCGACTACCCACGCGGTCGCGCCCAGCACCATCATCGTGCTCAGCGCAATCACCAGGAAAATCCGCCAGCCGTCAATCATCAGCAGCTGCGCGTAATTCACTACCGCCACCACCGCCGGGACAAAGAACAACAGCATTTCGGCCAGCAGCCAGCGCGACCCGGCGCGCACCCATTTCAGCGGCACAATGTGACAGACGATCAGCGCCAGTAGCAGCACCATGCCGACCAGATTGGCAGGCAGCGGCAGATTCCACCAACTTACTAAATACTCAGCAAAAACAAACAGTCCAGCGTACAGCAGTACCTGTACCGGGACCTGCAAACGGTTTAAAACGGAGGGCACTACGCGCCCTAAGGCCTCAGCCATGGAGGGATGTCCAGAAAAAATCACAGGCGCACAGTATAGTGAGGCAACGATGATGACAGAAATGAATTAAACTCATTGGTAGCATAGTTTAGAGGCATAATCATGGACATAAGAACGCTGCGCTACTTTGTCGAAGTGGTTCGTCAACAGAGCTTTACCCGCGCAGCGGAGAAGCTTTTCGTGACGCAACCCACCATCAGCAAGATGCTCAAAAATCTGGAAGATGAACTGAATTGCACCCTGCTTATCCGCGACGGTCGTAAGCTGTTGATGACCGATACCGGGCAGGTGGTGTTCGAGCGCGGGCTGGCGATTCTGGATGAATTTCGGCAACTGGAAGCTGAGCTTAGCGATATCAATCATCTCAACAAAGGCGTGCTGCGGCTGGGGATCCCGCCGATGGTCGGCATGCTGATGGCTGGGCCGATTAGTCTGTTTCGCCAGCGCTATCCTGGCGTTGAGCTCAAAATATCTGAATTTGGCGGCCTGACCGTGCAGCAAGCAGTGATGAATGGCGAGCTGGATTTAGCGATGACCGCATTGCCGGTGGAAGACGAAGAAGCGCTCACCACCCGCCTGCTGTTTAGCCACCCGCTGTGCGTACTGGTGCCGCGCTCCGGCGAATGGCTTGAGCAAACCTCAGTATCACCAGAGCAGCTAGCCGCGCATCCGCTGCTGATTTATAACGAAGATTTTGCCCTAAGCCGCCAGTTGATGCAGCTTTTCGCTCACCACGATGTCAAGCCACGGATTGCGGTACGCAGCGGACAGTGGGATTTTCTCGCCGCCATGGTGCAGGCGGGTGTTGGCGTAGCAATTTTGCCGGAACCGATTTGTCGTCGTCTGGATGAAAAAACGCTGCGCTGGCTGCCGCTGGAAAGCGAGCTGCGCTGGCAGTTGGGGATGATTTGGCGGGAAGGGGTGTATTTGTCGCACAGCGCCCAGGCGTGGCTGAAGTGCTGCGAAGGCTTTGCGTTGCCGGAGTAGTACCGAGCCGCCCCGGGGTCGGCGCAAACGCCTCGCCCGGGCTACAAGATAGGTAGCCCGGGCAAGCGCAGCGCCGCCGGGAATCTCTATGTGCTACGCGTCTTCAATCAACAGCGCTTCCAGCAGGTCGAGGTCATGCAGCAGTTTCTGCAAGGTCTCATTACTGATTTGCCGGGTTGCGCGCAGGTGATATAGCTCACCGCGTTCAGAGCGCAGCGCCGCCAGGCGGAAGCGACGTTCCAGTTGCTCTTCCAGCATCGAAGTTTCGACGTCATTTCGCCCATCAACCCGACGACGTAGGTTACCAATGACGCGCGAACTCACCTCGGTCAGCAATTGGTTATCGATATTCTCTTCGGTATCCGCCGCCAGACGCTCTTCCATTTTCTGGATAGCCACAATCGCCACGTCCGCCGTTGCTGCCCGCGCTAACCGCTCTTCTTTGCGCTGCTGAACATTGTCGGTCGATTCGATATGGCGCAGCAGAATCGGCAGCGCAATCACACCCACAAACAGCGAGAACAGAATCACACCCGCGGCCAGGAACACCAGTTCATAACGCGCCGGGAAAACATCACCAGACGGCAGCAGCAGCGGGATAGAAAGCACACCCGCCAGCGTAATGGCCCCACGCACCCCGGCAACCGTTGAGATAAGCAGTTCACGCGTGGTCCACGAACCAAACTCCATCGGTTTCTTTTTCAAGAAACGCTGACTTAATTTGCTCATCGTCCACAACCAGCCAAAACGTACAAACATCAGCGCGGCATAAATCAGGATGATATCGGTAAACAGCATCCAGGTTTCAACGTTCGGATCGGCCTCAGCCGCCACCAGCGAGCTATGGAGGATATCCGGCAATTGCAGGCCCAACAGCAGGAAAACCATGCCGTTAAACACGAATTCCAGCATCGCCCAGGTGCTGTTAGCACGCAGGCGCATCGCCAACGGTGCGGTACGCATCACGCCTGAACGGGTGATGGTCATCCCCGCAGCAACCGCCGCCAGGATACCGGAAACGCCGATATGTTCAGCAATCAGGTAGGAAGCGAACGGTAACAGGAACAGCAGCACAATCTGCGTGGCCGGTTCATCACCGCCCCAGCGACTCAGGAAACGCATGGAGCGGCCATATAGCCAACTGACCACAAAGCCCGCCAGAATGCCGCCTATCGCCACTTTGAGGAACTCTACTGTCGCACCGCCTACGGTGAAGATCATCGTACCCATCGCCACCGCGACGGCAAACTTCAACGACACCAGGCCGGAGGCGTCGTTCATCAGCGCCTCCCCCTGCAAAATGCCCATGATCTTTTTCGGAATGCGCCCTTCACCAACAATGCCGGAGAGCGCAACAGCATCGGTTGGCGACAGGACTGCCGCCAGCGCGAACGCCGGAATCAGCGGAATGCCAGGGACAATCCAGTAAATCAGGAAGCCAATCCCGACAACCGTCACCAGCACGAGCGCCAGCGCTAGCCCGAAGATCTCCCTACCGTGTTCAATAAACTCGCGCGTGGGTGTCTTCCAGCCATCCGCAAACAGCAGCGGCGGGATGAACAGTACGAGGAACAGTTCGGGGTCGAATTCAACATGCAAACCAAATGTCGGCCATGCCAGCATGGCACCAATGGCAATTTGCATTAAAGGAAGTGGAATCTGGAAGGGCAGTACGCGTGTCACCACCCCGGAGAGCGAAACCACAAGGGTCATAATAAGTATGGTAAAGAATATTTCCATGCGTTCCCTGTTTGCTGCGTTGTCTCAATTATTCAAAACATGAAGCGTCGTGCTTCTTATTATACGGTCTCCAGAGTAACGCAAAAGCAAACAAGACGTGGCTGAAAATGGAAAAAAAGTGTTGGTACGTACTGCACATGGATGACAAACAAAAAACCCGCCAGTTGGCGGGTTCTGTGGATCACGGTGACGATATTAAATTGCCCAGCCGCCCGCATAGAAAACGACCAGCGCCACCGCAATAATCACGGTACCGATATTCAACTTGCGCCATTCACCGGAGACCACGCGACCAATAACCAGCGTCGCGAAGCCGATCATGATGCCGGTCACGATGTTACAGGTCAGCACAATCATCACTGCAGTAATCAGGCCAGACATCGCGTCAACAAAATCGTTGAAGTCGATGCGCGCCACGTTGCTCAGCATCAGCAGGCCGACGTACATCAGCGCAGGTGCGGTCGCATAGCCTGGAACCAGGTAAGACAGCGGAGAGAGGAACAGGATCAGCAGGAACAAGATACCCACGGTCACCGCGGTTAAACCCGTTTTACCGCCCGCTGCCGTACCTGCTGCAGATTCAATGTACACCGCCGCTGGAGCCGCACCGACGACTGCGGAGAACACGCTGCTCAGGGAGTCGGTGGTCAGCGCTTTGCCGCCGTTGATGATCTGACCGTCTTTATCCAGCAGGTTGGCCTGACCGGCTACAGCACGAATGGTACCGGTGGCGTCAAATACCGCCGTCATCACCAGCGCCAATACGCTTGGCAGCACGATTGGGTTCAGGGCACCCATGATATCCAGGCTACCGATAAGCGAGTTGCCGTTGTCATCACTCAGGGATGGCATGGCGAAGATGCCAGAGAAGTGCACGTTGGGATCGAAAATCAGGCCAACAATGGAGATACCGATGATGGTCAGCAGAATACCGCCTGGCACCTTCAGTTTTTCCAGACCGATGATCATCGCCAGACCAATCAGCGTCATGATAACCGGGAAGCTATCGAATTTGCCCAGCGCTACAGGCAGACCTTCAATGGGATTTTTAACAACCATGCCCACGCCGTTAGCGGCAATCAGCAGCAGGAACAGACCAATACCGATACCGGTGCCGTGCGCAATGCCCTGCGGCAAATTGCGCAAAATCCAGCTACGGATCCCAGAAGCAGAGATAATGGTAAACAGCACGCCCATCAGGAAGACGGCACCCAGAGCCACCGGAATGCTGATCTGCTGGCCCAGTACCAAGCTAAATGCGGTGAAGGCAGTCAGTGAAATGGCGCAGCCAATGGCTAGCGGCAGGTTTGCCCACAGACCCATGACAATTGAACCTACGCCCGCAACCAGACAGGTCGCGACGAAGACCGCGGCTGGCGGGAAGCCTGCTTTACCCAGCATACCCGGCACAACAATAACCGAGTACACCATTGCCAGGAAGGTCGTAAGACCGGCAACAATCTCCTGACGAACGGAGCTACCACGTGCAGAAATTTTAAACCAGGCGTCTAACGAACCGCCGGTACGCGCTGAAGGCGTAGACATAGAAAACATCCCCTGAGAGTTTTTATCATTCGTTCGTCTGCGTGGTGGAACATCCACTGCCAGTTAAGCGTCATCTCCTTGTGCTACATTGCGGCAATAGGGGAGCCACAAAAAAGCAAACGATTAACTCCGCGCAGACAAAACGATAATCGGAAGTCCCCATTTGCGCGTTTGCGCAATGAAGTGAGCCTGTCGTTTTCGACGTAAGATGCGTCCGAAAATTCGAGGCAAACGATTATCTGGCTTTTATACCCTCTTTTTCAACAGAAGTTTGCCCTGCTGTATCAAAATTAACGATTGCCGATGAAGAATTCACCAACCCATGCGCAAACGTTATCGTTAATGCGCAATCTGGCAACAATTCTGTGGCATAAATGTCGCAATCACCCGGCATGGATTATTCGTCTTCTAACAGTCGCGCACCGGTACCCTCTTCACCCAATTTATCACCTGGGTTACGCAACGGGCAGTCACGCAATGACATACAACCGCAACCAATGCAGCCGTTCAGTTGATCGCGCAGCGCTTCCATGGCGTGGATGCGTTTATCCAGCTCTTCGCGCCATTGGGTGGTGAAATGCTTCCAGTCTTTCGGCCCCAGCGTGTGGTTTTCCGGTAGAACGCGCAGAGATTCACCAATGGTGCCGAGCGGGATCCCTAAGCGCTGGGCAATTTTAATAATCGCCACGTAGCGCAAAACATCGCGCTTATAGCGCCGCTGATTGCCGCTGTTTCTCGTGCTGCGAATCAGCCCTTTGCTTTCATAAAAATGTAACGCAGATACCGCTACGCCAGTTCGTTTCGCTACTTCACCCGGTGAAAGCAGCGTTTTTATTCTCGTCGATTTTTTTTCCATAATCCGCTTTACCTCAAGTTAACTTGAGGAATTATACTCGCCCACAGAACAGAAATCGACGCGAAAATAGACAACGGGGAGAGCCTTATGTCCCATCGGGAAATTATTCAGACGCTTATTGAATGGATAGATGAACATATCGAGCAACCGCTTAATATCGATATCGTGGCCAAAAAATCCGGCTATTCGAAGTGGTACCTGCAACGGATGTTCCGCACCGTGATGCATCAAACGTTGGGTGATTACATTCGCCAGCGGCGTCTGTTGCTGGCGGCGGAAGCGCTGCGCACCACCCAGCGACCAATCTTCGATATCGCGATGGATCTGGGTTACGTTTCGCAGCAGACGTTTTCCCGCGTATTCCGCCGTGAATTCGACCGTACACCGACAGCCTATCGTCATCAGATCTCCGCTTAATATGCCTCTTTGCTGCCGTCGCACACCGCGCGGCAGCACCATTCCCATACCCTTTTAACGGTTATTTTACTGACAAAAATCCTGCGCCCGCCTCTGGTGAATAAAACAACAAACGTGATATAGTTCACAAAATAGAATGAAACAGAAACAGCGTTTCATCTCGTTTGATGCCTTCAGATAGCCAGAGCGCCTCGTGCCTCAGTGAACAACGCGCTGTCAGGGCAATGTCTTGTTTATCTCTGAGGATAAGGTTTCATGGTTTCCATTACCGCAGGCGTCGCGCTGCTACGTTGGCCGTTAACCAGCGCAGTACTGATGTTTATCGCCAGTACCCTGAAGATTCAACTTCGTAAATCAGACTACGCCGGGCTGGCAGTGATCAGCGGTATGCTGGGTGTCGCAGCAGCTTGCTGGTTCGCGACGGGCTTACTGGGGATTACTCTGGTGGATATTGCGACCATCTTTAATAACATCAAAGATGTGATGGTTGAAGTGATGAGTCATGCGCCGCCTGAATGGCCGGTGCCGATGTATTGAGTGCTGATGAGACTGCTGAAACCCCGATTTATCGGGGTTTTTTATTGCCCAAATTCACCAGGGAAAACCCTTTCCACACCAGGTGTTTTACTCTCCATCGACTAAAATAAACGGATGCGCCCTGCGGAGTGCCGCACCATGAACACCGTCCCTTTCTATCGTTTTATCATTCCCTGCCTCAGCGTTCTGCTGCTTCAACCCGCTTATGCTGCCTCGACGGAGAGTGAGCCTTCCGACACTCTAGAGGTCAATATCGAAACGATCATGCAGCCGTGGACGGGCGATCTTCCCGGCATGCAAGACCGACGAGTGATCCGGGTGTTGACCACCTACAGCAAGACCTTTTTTTTCATCACCAAAGGCCAGCAGCGCGGGGCAACTCACGATATTTTCGCTGCGTTTGAACAAAGCCTTAACGCGCAGTTGGCAAAAGATAAAAAGCTGAAGCAGCGCCATCTTAAGGTACGTATTATCTTCGTCCCGGTAACGCGAGATACGCTTTTTAGCGCCCTCAATGAAGGTAAAGGGGATATCGCGGCCGCAAACCTGACCATCACCCCTTCCCGTCAAAAAGAGGTCGCCTTCACCGAGCCACTCTACTCCGGGATCAAGGAGTTACTGATCTCAGGCCCCGCCTCTCCACAGGTAAAAAACCTCGACGATCTCTCCGGCAAGACGGTATTTGTGCGTCTTTCATCAAGCTATTACGAAAGCGTGCTTACCCTAAATGCGCGTTTCGCCAAAGAGAAGCGCCCTCCGGTAACCATCAAACCCGCTCCCGAAGCACTGGAAGATGAGGATTTACTGGAGATGCTTAACGCGGGGCTTATCCCTCTGACCGTGGTCGACCGCCATAAAGCCGTATTCTGGAAACAGGTATTCCCCAAAATTGAGGTACACGAAAAGGTGGTGCTCCGAGATGACGGCAGCATTGCCTGGGCCGTGCGTAAAAATAATCCGAAGCTGCTGGCTGAGCTGAATGATTTTGTCAAAGACCACCGCCAGGGCAGTACGCTGGGGAATACGCTTTTGTTGCGCTATCTGAAGAGCGCAAGCTATGTCAAAAATGTCGCCGCAGAGAGGGAGCGACGCAAGTTTCTCAAGATGGTGGAGGTGTTTAGAAAATATGGCGACCGTTATGATGTTGACTGGCTATTGATGGCCGCGCAGGGATATCAGGAATCACGGCTCGATCAGTCGGTACGTAGCCATGTTGGGGCGATTGGCGTGATGCAGGTGATGCCAAAGACCGGTAAAGAGTTGAAGGTGGGCGATATCAAACAGCTGGATCCCAATATTCATGCTGGGGTGAAATATATGCGCTGGATGATCGATCGCTACTATGCCGATGAACCCATGACGCAGCTAGATAAGGCACTGTTTTCCTTCGCCTCCTATAATGCAGGGCCAGCGCGTATTGCTCGCCTGCGGGTGGAAACGAAGAAGCGTGGCTTTGATCCCAATATCTGGTTTGGCAACGTCGAGAATCTTGCCGCTGAGAAAATTGGTGCAGAGACAGTGACCTACGTCAGCAACATCTATAAATACTACATCGCTTATCGGCTGATTCTTGACGAGATGAACCGCAAGCGGGTGGCGACGGGAAAGCCACCGATTCTGCCCGTGCTCAATGAAACATCAATGGCCAACTGAGGGCGTGATCGCCTCCACTGAATTACCTATCGTAGACCGGATAATGCATTTACGCCGCTGCACGGTTGTACCTGATGGCGCTTTGCTTATCATGCCTACCCAGAGCCGACGATAATCGACATCGTAGTCTGAAACGGTCTGCCCCAAAAACAAAAAACCCTGCCGAAGCAGGGTTTCATATTCTGAGTTCGCGAAAACGCGAGTCTTAGAATGGGATATCGTCGTCGAAGTCCATTGGTGGTTCGTTAGACTGTGCCGGTGCAGATTGTGGCTGCTGCTGCGGGCGAGACTGCGCGCCGCCGCTGAACTGGTTGCCGCCCTGTGGCTGCTGAGGTTGACCCCAACCGCCCTGCTGCTGGCCGCCGCCTGCGTTACCGCCAGCCGGTGCGCTGCCGCCCTGACGGCCGCCAAGCATCTGCATGGTGCCGCCAACGTTCACGGTGACTTCAGTGGTGTATTTTTCAACGCCGGACTGATCGGTCCATTTACGGGTACGCAGCTGGCCTTCGATATAAACCTGAGAGCCTTTACGCAGGTATTCGCCCGCAACTTCCGCCAGCTTGCCAAACAGCACTACGCGGTGCCATTCGGTCTGCTCTTTCATTTCACCGGTCGCTTTATCGCGCCAGGATTCGGAAGTAGCCAGCGTAATGTTGGCAACTGCGCCACCATTCGGCATGTAGCGCACTTCCGGGTCCTGGCCCAGGTTACCGACGAGAATCACCTTGTTTACGCCTCTGCTGGCCATGTTTGTCTCTCCTGAATATGTGTCTTGATTAAGTGTAAACGCGCCAGTGTATCATTTCCAGACGGTATTTTGGTAGCTGCGAGGCAGATTCCACTAAACATCTTATTGCACTGCAATTTTCATCCGTCACTCCTTTCGGCATTCCAATACTGTATATTCATTCAGGTTAAGTTGTGTCATAATTAGCCGTTTCTGCCGTTTGTCCTTCGAACAAACCAGGCAATCCGTGTATCTTCTACCGGGAAAGGTGAATGGATAAGATCGAAGTTCGGGGCGCCCGCACCCACAATCTCAAAAACATCAACCTCGTCATCCCTCGCGACAAACTGATTGTCGTGACCGGGCTGTCTGGGTCTGGCAAATCCTCATTGGCTTTCGACACCCTCTACGCCGAGGGACAGCGTCGCTATGTAGAATCGCTTTCTGCCTATGCGCGTCAGTTCCTGTCGTTGATGGAAAAGCCGGACGTCGATCATATTGAAGGGCTGTCGCCAGCGATTTCTATCGAGCAGAAGTCGACCTCGCATAATCCGCGTTCTACCGTCGGTACCATCACCGAAATTCACGACTACCTGCGTCTGCTGTACGCACGTGTCGGCGAACCGCGCTGCCCGGATCACGACGTGCCGCTGGCGGCGCAAACGGTCAGCCAGATGGTCGATAACGTGCTGTCGCAGCCGGAAGGCAAACGCCTGATGCTGCTGGCTCCGATCATTAAAGAGCGCAAAGGCGAGCACACCAAAACGCTGGAAAACCTGGCAAGCCAGGGCTACATCCGCGCGAGAATTGACGGCGAAGTGTGTGACCTGTCCGATCCGCCGAAGCTTGAGCTGCAAAAGAAACACACCATTGAAGTGGTTATCGACCGCTTTAAAGTTCGCGACGATCTGACGCAGCGTCTGGCTGAATCCTTTGAAACCGCGTTGGATCTCTCTGGCGGTACGGCGGTGGTCTCTGATATGGATGACCCGAAAGCGGAAGAGTTGTTATTCTCCGCCAACTTCGCCTGCCCGATTTGCGGCTACAGCATGCGTGAGCTGGAACCGCGCCTGTTCTCGTTCAACAACCCGGCAGGCGCCTGTCCAACCTGTGATGGTCTGGGCGTACAGCAGTATTTCGATCCTGACCGCGTTATCCAGAACCCCGAGCTGTCGCTGGCCGGTGGCGCCATTCGTGGCTGGGACCGTCGCAACTTCTATTACTTCCAGATGCTGAAATCACTGGCGGAGCACTATAAGTTCGACGTAGAAGCGCCATGGGAAAGCCTAAGCGCCACCGCGCAGAAAGCGATTCTCAACGGTTCAGGTAAAGAGTCGATTGAATTTAAGTACATCAACGACCGTGGCGACACCTCCGTGCGCCGCCATCCGTTTGAAGGCGTGATGCACAATATGGAGCGTCGTTACAAAGAGACCGAATCCAGTGCGGTACGTGAAGAATTGGCGAAATTTATCAGCAACCGTTCCTGCACTAGCTGCGACGGTACGCGTCTGCGTCGCGAAGCGCGTCACGTGTACGTTGAGAACACACCGCTGCCAACCATCTCCGATATGAGTATTGGTCACGCGCTGGACTTCTTCACCAACATGAAGCTGTCCGGCCAGCGGGCAAAAATTGCGGAAAAAGTGCTTAAAGAGATTGGCGATCGCCTGAAATTCCTGGTGAACGTCGGCCTCAACTACCTCACTCTGTCCCGTTCAGCGGAAACGTTGTCCGGCGGCGAAGCTCAGCGTATCCGTCTGGCGAGCCAGATTGGCGCCGGGTTGGTTGGCGTGATGTATGTGCTGGATGAGCCGTCTATCGGTCTGCACCAGCGCGATAATGAACGTCTGCTGGGTACGCTGGTACACCTGCGTAATCTCGGCAATACGGTGATTGTGGTGGAGCACGACGAAGATGCCATTCGCGCGGCCGACCACGTTATCGATATTGGCCCAGGCGCGGGTGTGCACGGTGGTCAGGTGGTAGCTGAAGGGACACTGGACGACATCATGGCGGTGCCGGAGTCGTTAACCGGGCAGTTCATGAGCGGTAAACGCAAAATTGAAGTGCCGAAAAACCGCGTGCCAGCAGACCCGGAAAAAGTGCTCAAACTGACCGGCGCATCGGGTAACAACTTAAAAGATGTTACCCTGACCCTACCGGTCGGCCTGTTTACCTGCATTACCGGCGTGTCCGGTTCAGGTAAATCGACGCTGATTAATGACACGTTGTTCCCTATCGCTCAGACTCAGCTCAATGGTGCCACCATCGCTGAACCTGCGCCGTATCGTGACGTGCAGGGGCTTGAGCATTTCGATAAGGTTATCGATATCGACCAGAGCCCGATTGGCCGTACGCCGCGATCGAACCCGGCAACCTACACCGGTGTCTTCACGCCAGTGCGTGAGCTGTTTGCGGGCGTACCGGAGTCGCGTACCCGTGGTTATACGCCGGGGCGCTTTAGCTTTAACGTGCGCGGCGGACGCTGCGAAGCCTGCCAGGGCGATGGCGTTATCAAAGTCGAAATGCACTTCCTGCCGGATATCTACGTGCCGTGCGACCAGTGCAAAGGCAAACGCTATAACCGCGAAACGCTGGAGATTAAGTACAAAGGCAAGACCATCCACGAAGTTCTGGATATGACCATTGAAGAAGCCCGTGAGTTCTTCGATGCCGTTCCGGCGCTGGCGCGTAAGCTGCAAACGTTGATGGACGTTGGCCTGACCTACATTCGTCTTGGCCAGTCGGCCACCACGCTGTCCGGCGGTGAAGCGCAGCGCGTGAAGCTGGCGCGTGAGCTGTCAAAACGCGGTACTGGCCAGACGCTGTACATTCTGGATGAACCGACCACCGGCCTGCACTTTGCCGATATCCAGCAATTGCTGGAAGTGCTGCATCAGCTCAGAGATCAGGGCAACACCATCGTGGTGATTGAGCACAACCTGGACGTCATTAAAACGGCGGACTGGATTGTCGACCTGGGTCCGGAAGGCGGCAGCGGCGGCGGTGAAATCCTCGTTTCCGGCACGCCGGAGACGGTGGCTAACTGCGAAGCGTCACACACCGCGCGTTTCCTGAAACCTCTGCTGCAATAACTACGAGTACATCTGCTGCCGGAGCGCTTCCGGCAGCAGTTCTACCGCCAGTTGATACGACGCGTCCACCAGATAGTAAATCTGCGAATTCGGCAATGAGCCATCAAGATATAACGTACTCCAATGCGCCTTGTTTAAATGGCGACTTGGGCGTACATCTTTGTGCTGCTGTCGCAGCAGTTCCGCCAGTTCGGGGCTGGTTTTCAGTGAAACCGCCGGGCGGTCTTCCACATCCTTTACCATCGCGAAAAGTACGTCAGCCACTTTAATTTGAGTTGCCTTCCAGTCGCTGTGTACGCTTTGTTCCGCACCACGCTTGGCCATGCAATACAGCAGAAGATCCGAACTGGTCATCGTTTCATACTCCTTTAGTCTCACAAACCACTTTGTGCAAAAAACCATCATCTCAGTGTGCAACAAGATGCCGAAAGGATAAACCTTCCAGTGACTGATTTTGACTAAAAAAGCATCATTTATTGATAGGCGTTTGGAGCGAATTGTAGGCCGGATAAGCAAAGCGCCATCCGGCAGCGTGGGCAGATTGCCGAATGGCGGCGTAAACGCCTTATCCAGCCTACCCTTGTTTGGTGTTAGTACTCAGAATTAACGATCACTTCTTCGTTGAATGTGCCAACCTGCGGCAGCGGTCGGTAAGTCGAGTTAGAGGCACGCAGTACGCGGATTGCTCTGGCACCCACTTCACGCGCAGCGGTGATATCGTTGTCGGAATCGCCGTAGAAAACGCGAATATTCTTCTCTTTGAGCCACTGGGTTTTGCTGTTCTGTCCAGGATTGTCACCGGCAAAAATCACCGGATTCATGCTCGCTCCTGGGATCAGGAAATAATCCTGCAGCGTTTTTGAGACGGTTTCAGTTTTGGTCTGGCTGCGACCGGTCACAAAGTAGATGCTATCGCCGCGCTTCACGTGCATCGCAATCAACGAGCGGGCAACCTCTTTCGGGATACTGAAAGCATCCCAACCGTTATTCATTTTTTCCCAGAATTCTGGTTTTTTCAGATAGTCCTGGGAATCTGGAGAGTAGGTCTTTTGTCCGCGCCAAAAACCAGGGCTGGAAAACAGCACGGTATCATCAATATCAAAACCGACCGCCATCGGCGGGTGACCGAGCAGGCTGTTCTCAATTTGAGCGACTGAAACCCAGTGAATTGGCGCTTGTTCGGCAAGCTTCGCCACATCGGTACCGGGGTAGAGCGGAGACGGTGACGAGGCATGGGCCGTCACCGAAGAATTCAGTGCAAATAACAAGCAGACGGCACTGAGAGCTTGCGTGATCTTGCGCATGGTTTCCCTTAAATCGTCGAGTCGTTATTGTAATAAAGTGAGGGGTGTTTCAAATAAAAGCCCTGCGACCTTACCGCCTGGCAACGATGAAAGGAAGGTTTTTCTGAGAATAATCCTGTAAAAAGTAAGGTGATCACATTTTGATGCTTCAATCCCACTCTGGCTCAGAATAAAGTCCCAGGCCAGAGTGAGCACATACTTACATCACAGCGGCGAACGCTTTTGCTACACGCTGAACGTTACGAGTATTGAGCCCAGCCAGGCACATACGTCCGCTGGCAATAAGGTAAACACCAAATTCATCACGCAGACGATCCACCTGAGCAGCACTCAGGCCGGTATAACTGAACATCCCACGCTGCTTCAGGAGATAGTCAAAGTTGCCATCGGGCATCTCTTCTTTCAGCACCTTCACCAGCGCCTCGCGCATCTGCTGAATACGCACGCGCATCCCTTCGACTTCGGCCAGCCACTCAGCGTTAAGTTGCGCATCGCCCAGCACCGTTGCCACCACCTGCGCCCCGTAATTCGGCGGGCTGGAGTAATTGCGACGAACGGTCGCTTTCAGTTGCCCCAGCACGCGCAGCGCGGTTTCATTATCTTCGCAAACCACCGACAGGCCGCCGACGCGCTCGCCATAGAGGGAGAAAATTTTGGAGAATGAGTTGCTGACCAACGCAGGCAGGCCCGCATCGGCAATCGCGCGAATCGCGTAGGCATCGTCATCCATTCCCGTACCAAAGCCCTGATAGGCGATGTCGAGGAACGGGATCAGGTCACGCGCTTTCAGTACTTCAACCACCGCATCCCACTCTTTAGGCGTGAGGTCGGCCCCAGTTGGGTTATGGCAGCATGGGTGCAACAGCACAATACTGCGGGCAGGCAGCGCGTTGAACGCTTCCAGCAGTGCATTAACACGAACACCGTTGGTTTCGCTGTCGAACCAAGGATAGGTACCCACGGTAAAGCCTGCGCCTTCAAAAATAGCGATATGGTTTTCCCAGGTCGGGTCGCTGACCCATACGCCAGAGTCCGGGAAGTAGCGCTTAAGGAAATCAGCGCCAATTTTTAACGCGCCGGAGCCGCCGACCGTCTGAATAGTGGCGACACGCTGTTGCTGGAGAACCGGATGGTCGGCGCCAAACAGCAGCGGTGCCACGGTGTGGCGATAGCTGTTAAGCCCTTCCATCGGCAGGTATAACGACGCACCGTGCGGCTGCGCGTTCAGACGTGCTTCAGCCTTTGCCACCGAGTTTAACTGCGGGATGATACCGTCTTCGTTATAGAACAGACCGATGCTGAGGTTTACTTTCTCGCTGCGGGGATCTTCTTTAAAGCGTTCCATTAACGAAAGAATGGGGTCGCCCGCATAGGCGTCAACTTTTTGAAACACGCGATGGTTCTCCAGGTTTACAGAAGGCAGGAAATAACACAATAAACTGGATGTTGCGGAAGGTCGAGAGGTTGTTGGTGGGTTTTTCCCGGCGTCACGCAGTGAAGCCGGGGAATAGCGGCGTAAGACTAGTCGATATACTTCATCGCCACACGTGACGTCAGGCGCGTGATAAGTTCGTAAGCACTCACTTTCGTTATTTCGGCAATGCGTTCAACCGGTAGCCCTTCACCCCACAAGGTGACTGCATCACCGGTTTTATCCTCGGCTTCAGGCCCTAAATCAACGCAGATCATGTCCATCGCTACGCGCCCGACAACAGGCACGATACGACCATTCACCAGCACCGGCGTACCGGATGGCGCCGCGCGCGGATAACCATCGCCGTAGCCCATGGCCACCACACCTAAACGAGTGTCGCGTTCGCTAATCCAGGTACCACCGTAGCCGACCGCTTCGCCCGCTTTGTGCTCGCGGACAGCAATTAAGCTGGAAATCAGCGACATCACCGGCTGCATACCAAAATCCGGGCCCCAGGGTTTCTGCTCGAGTGGCGACACGCCGTAGAGAATGATACCCGGACGCGCCCAGTCGAAATGCGATTGCGGCCACAGCAGGATACCGCCGGATGCCGCGATAGAGCGCTGACCCGGTTTGCCTTCGGTAAACGTATTGAAAATATCAAGCTGGCGTTCGGTCGCGCCGCAGTCTGGCTCGTCGGCGCGGGCAAAGTGGCTGACGATATTTACCGGCTGACAAACGTTTCTGCACTGGCTCAGACGCTGGTAAAAAGCATCAGCCTCTTCCGGGCGTACACCCAGACGGTGCATACCCGTGTCGAGTTTCATCCAAACGGTGACCGGCTCGGCCAGTTCAGCAGCTTCCAGCGCTTCCAGTTGCTCAACGTTATGTACGGCGGTGTGCAGATGCTGCGCCGAGATGGTTGGCAGGTCTGTGGCATTGAAGAAACCTTCCAGCAGCAGTATCGGCTGAGTGATTCCGCCTTCACGCAGGCGCAATGCTTCTTCAAGACGGGCCACGCCAAAAGCATCGGCGTCGGGGAGCGTTCGCGCGGTCTCGAGAAGACCGTGTCCGTAGGCGTTCGCTTTCACCACCGCAACCAGCTTGCTGGCAGGTGCCAGTTCACGCAGACGTTGCAGGTTGTGTCGCAGAGCGCGGCGGTTAATGACTACAGTTGCCGCTTGCATTTGTGTTCCTTGATAAGTGTTTGCTTAAGTAACCTGATTCAATCTTATTATTCGTCGTCGTACTGCGGTCCTGCGTAGTTATCGAAACGCGACCATTGACCGTTAAACGTCAGACGTACCGTACCGATTGGGCCGTTACGCTGTTTACCAATGATAATCTCGGCGATACCTTTTAAGTCACTATTTTCGTGATAAACCTCATCACGATAGATAAACATGATTAAGTCGGCATCCTGCTCGATGGAGCCGGATTCACGCAAGTCGGAGTTGACCGGGCGTTTGTCCGCACGTTGTTCCAGGGAGCGGTTAAGCTGCGACAGCGCCACCACCGGTACGTGCAGCTCTTTAGCTAACGATTTAAGCGAGCGGGAGATTTCAGCGATTTCCAGCGTACGGTTGTCGGAAAGCGACGGCACACGCATTAGCTGGAGGTAGTCGATCATAATCAGGCCGATACCTCCATGTTCACGGGCGATGCGGCGCGCGCGGGAGCGTACTTCCGTCGGCGTCAGGCCGGATGAGTCATCAATATAGATGTTTCGTTTTTCCAGCAAGATCCCCATGGTGCCGGAAATACGCGCCCAATCTTCATCATCAAGCTGACCGGTACGAATACGGGTCTGGTCAACGCGAGACAGAGACGCCAGCGTACGCATCATGATCTGTTCTGATGGCATCTCGAGACTGAAGATGAGAACCGGTTTATCCTGCAACATCGCCGCATTTTCGACGATGTTCATTGCAAATGTCGTTTTACCCATCGCTGGACGAGCGGCCACAATAATCAAATCTGACGGCTGTAAGCCTGCGGTTTTTTTATTGAGATCATCATAACCGGTGTTTACCCCGGTGACGCCGTCGTGCGGCTGCTGGAAAAGCTGTTCGATACGCGCGACGGTAGCGTCGAGCACTTCGGTAATATTTCGCGGGCCTTCGTCTTTATTGGCGCGGCTTTCAGCGATTTTAAAGACGCGAGACTCCGCCAGATCCAACAGGTCTTCACTGGTGCGGCCCTGCGGGTCAAAACCGGCTTCGGCGATTTCATTGGCCACCGAGATCATTTCACGGACAACCGCACGTTCACGAACAATATCAGCGTAAGCACTGATGTTCGCCGCACTTGGCGTGTTTTTTGACAATTCTGCCAGGTAGGCGAAACCACCGACACTGTCCAATTGCCCCTGTCGCTCCAGCGATTCCGCGAGCGTGATCAGGTCAATCGGGCTACCGCCTTCTTGCAAACGCCCCATCTCCGTGAAGATGTGGCGGTGCGGACGCGTGTAGAAATCGTCGGAGACCACGCGCTCAGCGACGTCGTCCCAGCGCTGGTTATCCAGCATTAAACCGCCCAACACCGATTGTTCCGCTTCAATCGAGTGCGGCGGTACTTTCAGCCCTGCGACCTGAAAGTCGCGGTCGCGAGCTTCGGTTTGGGGTTTGTTGAAGGGTTTATTTGCTGCCATAGTGAATGGTATTACCGAGATAAAGAGTGGGTCGAAAGATTACCATATTATATCACTTTTGACCGCATCCAAATGAGACTGGAGGAAGCATGGCAACCCGCATTGAATTTAGCAAACATGGCGGCCCGGAAGTGTTGAACGCCGTCGAATTCACCCCGAATGCCCCCGGTGAAAACGAAGTGCAGGTGGAAAACAAAGCCATCGGCATCAACTACATCGACACCTATATCCGCAGCGGCCTCTACCCACCGCCGTCGATGCCAAGCGGTCTGGGCACTGAGGCTGCCGGGGTGGTCAGCCAGGTGGGTAGCGGCGTTAAACACATCAAAGCAGGCGATCGTGTGGTATATGCCCAATCCGGGCTGGGTGCATACAGTTCAGTGCATAACGTGTCAGCCGATAAAGTCGCCCTGCTACCTTCAGCTATCTCTTACGAGCAGGCTGCCGCGTCATTCCTGAAGGGTTTAACGGTCTATTATCTGCTGCGTAAAACCTATGAAATCAAACCCGGCGAGCCGTTCCTGTTCCACGCGGCGGCAGGTGGTGTGGGGTTGATTGCCTGTCAGTGGGCAAAAGCGCTGGGAGCGAAGCTTATCGGCACCGTAGGGAGCGCAGAAAAGGCCGAGCGAGCTAAACAGGCGGGAGCCTGGCAGGTAATTAATTATCGCGATGAAAATATTGCTGAGCGGGTTAAGGAGATTACTGGCGGTAAAAAGCTGTCGGTGGTCTACGACTCGGTGGGTAAAGACACCTGGGAGGCGTCGCTCGACTGCTTAAAACGTCGCGGCCTGATGGTTAGTTTTGGCAATTCATCCGGCCCGGTGACCGGCGTCAACTTGGGGATCCTCAATCAGAAAGGTTCATTGTTTGTCACCCGCCCTTCTCTTAACGGCTACATCACAAATTATGATGAACTCAAAGAGGCCAGCCATGAGCTGTTTTCGCTTATCGCCAGCGGCATTATCAAAGTGGATGTGGCAGACAGCCAGAAGTATCCGTTGAAAGAGGCGCGACGTGCACATGAAATTCTGGAGAGCCGGGCCACACAGGGGTCAAGCCTGCTGATTCCGTAAAGTTTCTCGCGCACAAAAGACTAGGGCTTCCCGTAGGAAGCCCTTTCTTTTTTTAGTTCGGCTGTATGTAGGGTACAGCTCGATGAATTCGTTAACCGAGCCATAGTGACAGATTTATTACGCAAAACCTACGGTGTTTTATGCAAAAATATTGAGGTTGTGACAGACGCCTCAATACCTCCGGTAGTTGCTGCGGTAGGTTTGATTTTTCGGTGATTTAATCGCTCGAATAATCCACACGCCGACCACCGCCAGGATCAGCCACGGCAGTAACTTGATCATAATCGCGAACAAGCCACCGACAAACATCAGAGCCGTTGCCGCCACCAGCGCGGCAATAATGCCGAGCAGAGAAATGCCGGTAACCAGCAGCATCACGAAAAATCCAATCACAAATAACAGTTCCAGCATGGTCGCTCTCCCAGAATAAAACGCTTTTCTGTCAGAACTATTACAAGAATCGTGCCAAAAATAACTTATTGAATATCAACAAAAACGCCCTGCAACAGGGTGCAAGGCGTGGTGAATTTGACCAGGTTTTAGCGAAATAATTAACGCTTATCAGCGACCAGCTTTAATGCATGTTCCAGCACATTGATATCAGCACCGGGTTTGTGCGCATTTTCGCTCAGGTAGCGACGCCACTGGCGCGCACCCGGAATGCCCTGGAACAGCCCCAGCATATGGCGAGTCACGTGGCCCAGATAGGTGCCGTTGCTCAGCTCGCGCTCAATGTACGGGTACATCGCACGCACCACGGCCACCGGGTCAGCATCCACGCCATTGGTACCGAAGATTTCACGGTCAACCGACGCCAGAATACCTGGGTTTTGATAGGCTTCGCGGCCCACCATCACGCCGTCCATATGTTCCAGATGCACTTTGGCCTCTTCCAGCGACTTGATGCCGCCGTTGATAGACATGGTCAGGTGCGGGAAATCGCGTTTGAGTTGGTAAACACGCGGGTAGTCCAGCGGTGGAATCTCGCGGTTCTCTTTCGGGCTTAAGCCCGAGAGCCAGGCTTTACGTGCATGGATGATAAACATTTCACATTCGCCGCGACCGGACACGGTTTCAATGAAATTGCAGAGAAATTCGTAGCTGTCCTGGTCGTCAATGCCGATACGGGTTTTCACCGTCACCGGGATGGAAACCACATCGCGCATCGCCTTAACGCAATCCGCCACCAGCTGCGCGTTGCCCATCAGGCAAGCCCCGAACATGCCGTTTTGTACACGGTCAGAAGGGCAGCCGACATTGAGGTTAATTTCATCATAGCCCCGCTCCTGCGCCAGTTTCGCACAGTGTGCAAGCGCTGCCGGATCGCTCCCACCAAGCTGCAGGGCAATCGGATGCTCTTCATCACTGAAGGCCAGATAGTCGCCCTTGCCGTGAATAATCGCCCCGGTGGTCACCATTTCGGTATACAGCAGCGTGTGCTGTGACAGCAGGCGCAGGAAGTAGCGGCAGTGTCTGTCCGTCCAGTCGAGCATTGGCGCGATGGAAAAACGGTGAGCGGGGAAAGCAGCAGTCGAAGATTCTGACAACATGGCGATTATTTAAGCATCCGGAAAAAGGGGGCGGTACTATAGCACAGCCGGGAAACGGATACGATTCGCCTTGATGTGATATCAAAAAATGATATCATAAAATTGACTTTGGCGATCCCTACATCAAAAAATGGAAATTGAGATGAAATCATTGAACGCCAGGCACCAGAAAACATTACAGCTGATCTTCTCTCTGCCCACACCGGCCTCACTGGAATGGCGAAAAATTGAAGCACTATTTATCGCTTTGGGTGCCAAAGCTTCGGAAGGAAATGGCTCTCGGGTTCGATTTGAAATTAACCAGGTCGTAGCCTCTTTCCACCGACCTCACCCTGACAAGGAAGAAAAGGTTTACCAGGTTCGCGATGCTATGGCATTTCTTATCGCAGTAGGAGTGACACCATGATGAATACCATGACGTACAAAGGCTATGCCGCAAAAATTGATTACAGTGACGAAGACCAATGTTTTGTCGGGCGTATTGCTGGCATCAGGGATGTGATTGGTTTCCATGCAGATAACGTAGCTGACCTTCGCATTGCCTTTGAGGAAGCCGTTGACGATTATATCGCGTATTGCACAGAGCAAGGCCGTGAGCCATTGCGCCCAGCAAGCGGAAAAATTAGCCTGCGAATCTCTCCTGAGGTTCACTTGGCAATCAATATCGCAGCAGAAGTATCCGGTAAAAGTGTCAATCAATGGATTAACGACACGCTTTCGCGGGCCGCCCACGGTTGAACCTGAGCGTTGAACATCCCCGGCGGCGCTGCGCTTGGCCGGGCTACAAGTCCATACAGTTTGTAGCCCGGCCAAGCGCAGCGCCGCCGGGAATAGTGCGGTTTAGAACGTGACGCTGACCTGCGCGCCTGCGCCCCAGGTTTGGTCTTCGCCGTACAGCCCCATCAGGTCGAGGTGTACCCGGTTAAACGGTGCAAAACCGACGCCGCCGGTGAAGACGTTGCTGTCGTTATCCTTGACGTCTGCACGGTAGCCTGCGCGCAGTGCCAACCAGTCGAGCGGACGTACCTCGGCACCGACGCCGACGTATTGCGAGCTTTCCTCACTCTTGAAGCCTTTGGTTTCCGTCAGATCGCCATCAGCACTCAGGGTAAGTATGTCGGTATGCCAGGCCACGCCTGCGGTGACCAGCGGACGGATTTGGTACGTGTCGCGCACACCGTCCACCTCTTTGGTGTCGATATCGCGGGAGAACAGGTTTTGCCCACTCAGCCCCACAGTCCAGTTGTCGCCAAAGTCGGCGGCCATCCCGGCATCCACGTTAAAACCCGTGTCATCGTTACGATAACGGCTACTGTTAATATCGTCGCTGCTGAAGTTGTAGATCGACACGGTGTAGTTGTAGAGCCAGGTTTTTTGCAGTTTTGGTGTCACGCCAAATGATACCGGCACGCCACCAAAATCAAACTGGCGGGCAATAGCAACACCGTAGTCGGAAACGATCGCCGCTCGGCCATAACCTTTAGATTTGAGATTTTGTGGGTTAACCGCCAGTGCGCTGGAAGGCACGGCTTCAACGCCACGCAGCAGGTCAATATCGCCCTGGTCGATATACGAACTCACTCGCGCCCGAGCGTTAGCTTTCGCCACAAACGCCACGTCCAGAGTCTCATTCGGAATACTCACCGCCAGCCCCGCCCCGGCTTTCGCACTGGCGGTTTTTCCCTGGAGTGAAGAGAGCTGATCCGCTAAATCACCGGCGGCAGATGAAACCTGTCGGTAGCCCGCACTGCCGGGGACGAACAGGTCGAAAAGATTGATATTGTCCAGAGAGTGGCGATAGTTGTTCACATCGTCGCTGATATCATCAATTTTATCGCGCAGATTGTCCTTGTCTGATATCTGCGCACCAATTGTCGGTAGGATCACCGTCACATTATCGTCCGGTTTGGATTTTGCCAGCAACGCTGGGTTAATCAGCACCCCACTACCGTAGTTCGCGGAAGCGACACCGGTGCCACCCATGGCGTCATTTCTGGCTTCCGTCCAGCCGTTTGCTGCCCCTGCCTGTCCTGCCACTAAAAAAGAGACAGCGATCCCCATCAGCGAAAATTTTTCGTTTTTTTTCACAGTTTGCCCGTTTTATTGTCTGTTATGAAACAACACTCCCTCTGTTATCACCCAGAGAGAGAAGAACTATTGCTGTGAATAACGGGACAAAAAGCGGTTTGTTCCCTTAACTGAAATTTTCGACAGGCTATATTTATTAGTAAGCGCCCTAATCTTTTATAGAAGAGGATCGTTAATTTCGCCCAGGTTTTCCGTCGTGTGGACCAAAAAACTGCGGTGGGTGATCCACCCAACGGTCTTCACGGGTGACAGCATACGACGCATTTAGCGGATAGTAGATTCGGTTCGAACGCTTGTTTGCCTCACCGACCACCAATAAACGCACCTCTTCTGAGGTGTTATTGATAAAGGTGTGACAGACACCGGTTCCGGCCGGAAAACCGACGCTATCACCCGGTTCCAGCTTCCACAAATAACCATTAATCCATGCCTGAGGGTAGCCCTCCAGCACATAGATAAACTCTTCCTCATCACTTTCAGCATGCGGGTAAGAGGTGCGACGACCCGGTGGTAAACGCTCGTGATGAATACCAAGATGCCTAAGCCCCAACGCACGAGCCAGCGGCGCGCCAATAGCAAAGCGTTCTTCACTATCGGGATAAGTCGAATTATCGGGTCCTTCAACATCGTGCCAATGGCGAATGCAATCGGGTCTTTTCATCATTTTCGTCCTGAGTGTGAGCTATGCCTGCTATAACACACCTATAGCACACGGGTGGAAACTCGGTGTTTCTAACATAACATGATAAAGTATGCGTTTGTTTCGCCCGTAACTCGAGGACGCCAATGGATAAGACCACTACGCAAGAACTGTTAGCGCAAGCTGAATTGCTGTGCGCGCAACGCGGCGTGCGCCTGACTCCGCAACGTCTGGAAGTACTGCGTCTGATGAGTCTGCAGGAAGGGGCGATTAGCGCCTACGATCTGCTCGATCTACTGCGCGTCAAAGAACCCCAGGCTAAGCCGCCAACGGTTTATCGCGCACTGGAGTTTCTGCTCGAGCAAGGTTTTGTGCATAAAGTCGAGTCTGCGAACAGCTACGTGCTCTGTCACCTATTCGATCAACCGACTCATACCTCGGCGATGTTTATCTGTGACCGCTGCGGTGTGGTGAAAGAAGAGTGTGCGGAAGGGGTGGAAGACATCATGCATACGCTGGCGGCAAAAATGGGCTTTGCCCTGCGCCATAACGTTATTGAAGCACATGGTTTGTGTTCAGGTTGCGTGGAAGTAGAAGCGTGCCGGGCGCATGAAGATTGCCAACACGACCATACCATTCAGATTAAAAAGAAATCCCGCTAGTGGCTGCTTAACGGGGGAGCGTACGTCCTTGTACGCACGGGTAGGAATTATACGTTACCAGTGATGGTTATTACGTTTGTCCCAGCTATCGACCTCTTTCTCCGCTTCATCCTTCGCGTAGCCGTAGCGTTCCTGAATTTTACCGACCAGCTGATCGCGTTTACCTTCGATCACCGTCATATCATCATCGGTCAGTTTGCCCCATTGCTCTTTCACTTTACCTTTAAGCTGTTTCCAGTTGCCGCCGATTTCGTCTTTATTCATCATCAAATCCTCGAACGTCAGTGTTTGAACTAGTGAACTAAAGGTTGCTGTAGAGCAGACGTCTTTTTCTCTAAGCGTGAGATTAATTGTAGTCACTCATTCTGGGGTTGATTCACTATTCGGAATCTTTAACCGTTCCGTCAGAGAAACCAGCTATTGTTCCGCCAGTGCCGACGCCAGATAACCGCCAGAGACAAACCGCGCAAAGCAAGGAAAACAGCCAGCGCTAGCCACAGACCGTGATTGCCAAGAACCGGCAGCGCCAGCAGCGTTAACGCAAAACCTACCGCCGCTACCGCCATGCTGTTACGCATCTCCGCCCCACGCGTTGCCCCGATAAACATGCCATCGAGCAAGTAACACCACACGCCAATCACCGGTAACACCACCTGCCAGAGCACATAGCGATCGGCTAGCTGTTGTAGTTCAGGCAATGAAGTCAGCAACGCAACGATATGCTCACCGAAAACGGCATAAATCAGCGCGAAGGCTAGCGCAACCACGCCGGCCTGACGACACGCAGCCCGCCAGACCTCCAGCAATTTGCTACCATCCCGCGCGCCGTAGGCCTGCCCGGAATGCGCTTCTACCGCATAGGCGAAGCCGTCCAGTGCATAGGCCGTGAAGGTCAGCATGGTCATCAGCACCGCATTCACCGCCACCACGTCGCTGCCAAGACGCGCGCCAAAAACGGTCACGGCACCAAAGCAAAGCTGGAGCAGCAACGAGCGCAGCATGATGTCGCGGTTCAGCGCCAGCAAGCGGCGGAAGTCACCCGCCCAGGCGGTTTTGAGCATTGCCCAGGAAATCCCGCGCATCACCAGCACCTTACGCACCATGCCCAATCCCACCAGCAAGGTAGCGTATTCGGCAATCGCCGTTGCCAGCGCCGCGCCCTGCACGTTCATGTGTAGCCCCATAACCAGCCACAGATCGAGCACAATGTTCAGAACGTTACCGACCACCAGTAGCACTACGGGCGCTCGCGCATATTGCACGCCGAGCAACCAGCCCAGCAGTACGAGATTTGCCAGTGATGCCGGAGCGCTTAGCCAACGGATGGAAAGAAAACGCCGCGCCTGTTCCAGCACTTCACCGCTCCCTCCGACGATGGACAGCGCCAAATCAATCAATGGATTTCTGAAGAGGACAATCAGCAATCCGGCCCCCAGCGCCAGCAGCAGCGGCTGCACCAGCGCACGAGCCAGCGCCTGCGGATTTTTGGCGCCAAACGCCTGTGATGTCAGGCCAGTAGTGCTCATACGTAAAAACAGCAATAGCATGAACAGGAAACTGGTCGCAGTGGCGCCAATCGCCACGCCGCCGAGGTAAACGGGACTGTCGAGGTGACCAATAACCGCGGTATCCACCAGCCCCAGAAGAGGAACGGTGATGTTGGAGAAGATCATGGGAAGCGCCAGGCGCCACAGGGCCTTATCGGCGGAAGTCAGAAGCGGCATGTGTGTATACCAGAAAGAAAAAAGGCTGTGATAGCGAAAGCCTCACAGCCGTTTAAGACAGGGGAAGAGTTACAGCCATTCACCGTTGCGGATAACGCCAACGGCTAGCCCTTCAATCGAGAAGTTCTGCTGACGCAGATCGACCACGATAGGGGAAAATTCGCTGTTTTCGGGCAGCAATTCGACGACGTTGCCCTGTTTTTTCAGGCGTTTCACCGTCACTTCTTCGTCGATACGCGCCACCACAACCTGGCCGTTACGCACGTCCTGAGTTTTATGCACAGCGAGTAGATCGCCATCCATAATCCCGATATCTTTCATCGACATGCCGCTCACCCGAAGCAGAAAATCTGCGCTCGGTTTGAACAGCGAAGGGTCAACCTGGTAGTGCCCTTCAATGTGCTGCTGCGCCAGCAGCGGTTCGCCCGCCGCCACACGGCCTACCAGTGGCAGGCCCGTTTCTTCTTCCACCAGCAGGCGGATGCCGCGAGAGGCGCCTGAGACAATCTCAAGAACCCCTTTACGCGCGAGCGCTTTAAGGTGTTCTTCAGCAGCATTCGGGGAACGGAACCCCAAGCGCTGAGCAATTTCCGCACGTGTTGGCGGCATGCCCGTCTGGCTGATGTGATCCCGGATGAGATCAAACACCTCTTGCTGCCTGGTCGTTAATGCTTTCATTCCGCCCCCTGGGTGTATATACAGTTATGCTGTGAGTATATACAGCTAGTGTCTATTTTGGAACCATAAAACACGCAAAATCAGGCAGTTTTCACAGCTTTAGTGGAAATGCGCCCACAACAGGATGCCCCAGGTGAGAAGCGCGACGAAAATCGACAGTAGCACCGCCGCCGATCCCATGTCTTTCGCACGTCCGGACAGTTCGTGATGCTCCGAACCAATACGGTCAACTACCGCTTCCAGTGCACTATTGAGAATTTCCACTATCATCACCAAAAGAACGGAGCCGATAAGCAGCACGCGGGTGATGGGATCAACATCCAGCCAGCAGGCGATGATAATCGCCACGACCGAGGCGACCCCTTCCTGGCGGAAGGCAGCTTCGTTGATCCATGCCGCGCGAAATCCTTTCCAGGAATAGCCTGCAGCTTTGATGATTCGGGTGAGCCCAGTGGTATTATTGGCCATCTAAAGAACCTTTTTCATTTATACGTCTATGACAATGCGTGTTATGAAGCGGTAGAACAGAAATTCTGCCGACTTTCTGATATTCTTGCCGCGCATTTGCATGATTAACCAGAGGCTTTACATCGTTTATGTCCGGCTGGCCACGAATTTACTACAAATTACTGAATTTACCATTAAGTGTTCTGGTAAAGAGCAAGTCTATTCCGGCAGAACCTGCCCAGGAATTGGGGCTTGATACATCACGTCCAATTATGTACGTCCTGCCTTATAACTCTAAGGCCGACTTACTGACGCTGCGCGCCCAGTGTCTGGCACACGAGCTTCCCGACCCGCTTGAACCGTTAGAAATCGACGGCACCCTGCTGCCGCGCTACGTGTTCATTCACGGCGGCCCGCGCGTCTTCACTTACTACACGCCGAAAGAAGAGTCGATTAAGCTGTTCCACGACTACCTCGATCTGCACCGTAGCAATCCGAATCTGGATGTGCAAATGGTGCCGGTGTCGGTGATGTTTGGGCGTTCTCCAGGTCGCGAGAAAGGCGAGGTGAATCCACCTCTGCGGATGCTGAACGGCTTCCAGAAATTCTTCGCCGTCTCCTGGCTGGGTCGCGATAGCTTCGTGCGTTTCTCCCCGTCCGTCTCACTGCGCCGCATGGCCGATGAACACGGCACGGATAAGACCATCGCCCAAAAACTGGCGCGTGTGGCCCGTATGCACTTTGCTCGTCAGCGCCTGGCAGCAGTAGGTCCACGCCTGCCTGCACGTCATGACCTGTTCAAAAAACTGCTGGCGTCAAAAGCGATTGCCAAAGCGGTAGAGGACGAAGCACGCAGCAAAAAAATCTCCCACGAAAAAGCGCAACAGAATGCCATTGCGCTGATGGAAGAGATTGCCGCTAACTTCTCCTACGAAATGATCCGTCTGACCGACCGTATCCTGAGTTTTACCTGGAACCGTCTGTATCAGGGGATTAACGTCAATAACGCCGAGCGCGTACGCCAGTTGGCGCACGACGGGCATGAGATTGTTTATGTGCCCTGCCACCGCAGTCACATGGACTATCTGCTGCTCTCTTACGTGCTCTACCACCAGGGGCTGGTGCCGCCACATATCGCTGCCGGTATCAACCTGAACTTCTGGCCAGCGGGCCCGATTTTCCGCCGCCTGGGCGCGTTCTTTATTCGCCGTACCTTTAAGGGCAATAAGCTCTACTCAACCGTGTTCCGCGAATATCTTGGCGAGCTGTTTAGCCGTGGTTATTCCGTGGAGTACTTCGTTGAAGGTGGTCGCTCCCGTACCGGTCGTCTGCTGGATCCGAAAACCGGCACCTTGTCGATGACGATTCAGGCGATGCTGCGCGGCGGTTCTCGTCCTATCACGCTGGTGCCAATCTACATTGGTTACGAGCACGTGATGGAAGTGGGCACTTACGCCAAAGAATTACGCGGCGCGACGAAAGAGAAAGAGAGCTTACCGCAGATGCTGCGAGGCTTGAGCAAACTGCGTAATTTGGGGCAGGGTTATGTGAACTTCGGTGAACCGATGTCGCTGATGTCCTATCTCAACCATCACGTACCGGAATGGCGCGAGTCTATCGATCCTATCGAAGCCGTGCGTCCGGCGTGGCTGACGCCAACCGTCAATAAGATGGCGGCAGAACTGATGGTGCGCATCAACAACGCCGGTGCGGCGAACGCCATGAACCTGTGCTGTACCGCGCTGCTGGCTTCTCGTCAGCGTTCGTTGACCCGCGAGCAGTTAACGCAGCAGCTGGATTGCTATCTAGACCTGATGCGTAACGCGCCGTACGCGCCGGATGCCACCGCGCCGAAAGCGTCGGCGAGCGAGCTTATCGACCACGCGCTGCAGATGAACAAGTTCGAAGTCGAGAAAGACACCATCGGCGATATCATCATTCTGCCGCGCGAGCAGGCGGTATTGATGACTTACTATCGCAATAACATTGCGCATATGTTGATGATGCCGTCGTTGTTAGCCTCGATTCTGACCCAGCACCGTGAGATCTCACGCGAGCAGGTTCTTGAGTACATTGGGACGCTGTATCCAATGCTGAAGGCAGAGCTGTTCCTACGCTGGGATCGCGAGGAGCTGCCGGCGGTTATTGATACGCTGATTGCTGAGATGGCGCGCCAGGAATTGGTCAACGTGGATAACGACAAGCTGCGTATCAACGCCCCTCATTCCCGTACCCTGCAACTGTTAGCCGCAGGCGCGCGTGAAACGCTGCAACGTTATGCGATCACCTTCTGGCTGCTGAGCGGCAACCCGTCGATGAACCGCAGTACGCTTGAGAAAGAGAGTCGCACGCTGGCTCAGCGTCTGTCTGTTCTGCACGGCATTAACTCACCGGAGTTCTTCGATAAAGCGGTGTTCTCATCGCTGGTGTTGACCCTGCGTGATGAAGGCTATATCAGCGACAGCGGCGACGCCGAGCCGGAAGAGACGATCAAGGTGTACCAGATGATGGCAAGCCTGATTACCCCGGACGTGCGCTTGACGATTGAGAGCGTGACGCAGGAAGAAGCGGCGCAGTAAAAACAAAAATCCCCGGCATCGACCGGGGATTTTTTTATGCTTTTGTAGCCCAGACGAGGTGTTTACGCCGACTCCGGGGTGATTCCGTGCCAATTCCCGGCGGCGCTGCGCCTGGCCGGGCCACCGGTGAGGTGTAGGCCGGATAAGGCAAAGCCGCCGTCCGGCAACGTGCACAGTTCAGAACTGCCAGTAGCTCATCGCCAGACCAATAAACAACACCAGCCCCACGTAGTTATTGTTTAAAAATGCCTGGAAGCAGGGGTCGCGTTCACGGTTGCGGATAAGCTTCTGCTGATACACAAACAACGCGCCAGCGACCAGAATCGACCAGTAGAACTCCCAGTTCAGGTCATTCAGCCAGCCAATCGCCGCCATTAGCGCCAGTACACCCGCCTGCAAAATACCGATAATCAGCCGGTCGTATTGGCCGAATAAAATGGCCGTCGATTTAATGCCGATTTTAACGTCATCGTCGCGATCAACCATCGCGTACTGGGTGTCATAGGCGACCGCCCACAGGATGTTTGCCAACAGCATCAACCAGCAACTGAGCGGTAAGGTTTCGCTAACGGCGGCAAACGCCATAGGGATTGACCAGCCAAAAGCCGCGCCCAACACCACCTGCGGCAAATGGGTGTAGCGCTTCATAAACGGGTAGACCCAAGCCAGCGCCAGACCGGCGACCGACAGCAGGATGGTCATGGTGTTGAGCGTTAGTACCAGCAAGAACGACAGCAGTACCAGCACGGCAAACAGGATCCGCGCCTCTTTCTCGCTCACCGCACCGCTAGGAAGCGGACGGTTTGCTGTGCGCTTCACGTGCCCATCAAATTTACGGTCGGCGTAGTCGTTTACCACGCAGCCTGCGGCGCGCATCAACCAGACACCCGCGACGAACACCGCCAGAATCCACAATGGTGGTACGCCCGGTGCCGCGACCCACAGCGCCCATAGCGTTGGCCACAGCAGCAACAGTGCGCCAATCGGTTTGTCCGTGCGCATCAGTCGGTGATAAGCCATCAGCTTACCCGACCTAAGACTCGTCTCCATTTTCCTTCTTCCTCTTAATGCAGCTTAATACAGCGGCGACGCCGGTAAAAACAGCTCTGTCAGCAGCAGCGGTTTCCCGCTCAGACGGAGGCGAGAACGACGCCCCCACAGCGCATCGTGACGCCCAATTTCAATAAAGTCGCGGGTCAGTTGGGAGGACGTAAACAGATAACGCCCCAGTGGGGTTTTCCCCAGTTGCTGTAGCGCCAGCTCTGGCCCACAGAGGGTTGATTCAGGCACCACGGTACGCCCGGCAAGCCACGGTTCGTCACCCACGCACAATAATATTTCTCGCAGCCAATAGCGAGGTTCTTCCGGCAATAGATGCTGTTCACTGGTCAATGCATCGCGGTGGATAAATTCTTCGTTTAATAGCGTAACGCTAACCGGTTTCCCATACTGCTCAAACCGTTTGGTCATGGAATCTTCCAGCATCAGCCAATCACGCAGAGCCGGTTCGAGCGGGGGAACGACGTCAAAATAGCGCAAATTACGCAGTTGCGTCAGTGCAGAGTGCGACATGCCTGTCTCTCCAATACATAGCGTTCAGGCATTGTATCGCAGAAAGGCATGGGAGGGAGTGCAGGAATGGTCAAATACGATCATAAGCGCAACAGCGGTGCAACAGATGATGCTAGATGCCAAAAAAGGTGCGCCCGTGAGGGCACACCGAAAGGCTTCGCCTAAACATCCGCGCTGCGGGGAGAACTTACCCCTTGCCTTTTACAGCGCCGATAAAGGTGGAACGAGCAGATTTGGAGCCCAGACGTTCGGCTTCATTCATCAATTTCAGGGCCTTGTCGATGTCCCCTTTCGCCACAGCTTGTTTAATACCGTTGTTAAAGTAGCTTTCGGTATCGTTGAGCATCGGTTCCGCTTTTGCAGCAGGAGCCGGAGCTGCTGCGACGGCTGCCGCAGGTGCTGCATAGGTTGGTGCGGCGGTATTACCGACGGTCACCGGAGCCGGGCCGGAAGAGCCGAATAGTGGGCCAACCAGTACGCTGGAGCTGCTGTTGGTTTTCACTTTCAGCTTCACCAGACCGTCGGTGGTGTGTTTTGCAATCGGGTCTGGAATATCCGGGATCGCGTTGCCAATACCTTTGGCATAAGCTTTTGCCGGATCCAGCAACTTAGTGGTCTGCTGTAAATCTTTTTCAGTAGTAAAGACCAGTACGTAGAGTTTTTGCTGTCCCAGCGCTGGCGTCAAACGCATAACACCTTCCAGGCGGTCGGCGCTCATGACACCCGGTTCCTGGTAGGTAAAGTAGCTGCTAGGGAAATAGGCAGAAGGCGTCATATTCTGATCAAGAATCAACACATTCGGTGCAAAGACGGTGGTTTGTTTGTTCACTTCGCTGGATAGCGTCAGCGTGAGTTCGCCAATGTTAGCCGGTACGCTGTAAGCAACAACTTTACCGGTGATACCTGGAACATTCAGCGTTTGTCCGCCCACGGCAATCTGCGTGGACTGGACTTTAGATTGGTCGACCGGCGTCCAGGTCAGTTGTTGCAAGGACGACATCGGGATGGTTGGCGCGGCGCTGGTGTTTTGCGGCACATAGTTGACGTCGGCAAGGCTGATGCCCGGGACGCTCGCCATTAATCCAGCGGTTAAGCACAGAGCAACGAGACTTTTTTTCATTTTCATTATGATGACCTCAGAAATCGCCAGTCTAGCGGTGGCCAGGCAATAGCGCGCTAAACCTTATGAAACAGAGGGGCTTGCGCCCCTCGTCAGATTATTGCTTCAGGTTAATGCTGAATTACCACCAGATTTCCATCTGGGCACCGAAGGAGAACTCATCGCTGTCGCCGCGGCTGGTGTTGGACGTGCTTGAGTTGCTTGAAACGGCATAACGAGTTGCATCGCCGTTGCTGTTTTTCGCGTAGCCCCAGTTTTCATCCCATTTCGCATAGGTTGCGAACACACGGATCGCCGGACGAGACCAGATGCTGTCACCCGCCTGCCATTGTTGTGCCAGGGTGATTTTGTACTGGCTGTTACGGTCGCCAGTCTGCTGGGATTTCACGTTGTCATAGCCAACTTCCAGCAAGGTGCTCATGATTGGCGTCCATTTGTACATTGGACGGATACCCACGGTATACCATTCGGTACCCAGGTCGTTATCCATATCGAGATTCTGATACATACCGACGTACATCAGGTCCCAATCGTCACTCAGAGAGATAGCACCGTGGTCTAATACGCGCACCAGGCTACCGTTGTTGTTTACAACGTTGTTGGCGTAGTTCGTTTTTGTACCGTCTGGATTGGTAATGGTTATCGTAGAAGAACCGAAGGAGCCCTGAGACAGCCCTTTACCCTGAGAAGTCATAGAGTCAGTTGCGTACTGAACAACAAACTTGTTGTAGCCTTTCAGCATGCTCTGGGTATGTTCAGCGGTGAACATCCAGCCATCTTTAGAAGCGCCATCTGCTAGGCTGTAGTCATCAGTGGTGTTTGCACGACCGTAGTCAGCACCCAGTTCCAGCATGCCGTCTGGGTTGATAGCCAGCTGCGCTAAACGCACGTCAAAGACGTCGTTGGCAGTATCTTTGGTTTTGTCATAAATATTCTGGCTGCTGAAGGCATAAGAACCACCAGCTTCCTGAGAACGGGTCGCTGCCAGAGACAGTTTACCGAAGCCCAGATCGACGTTTTCGATACCCGCACCAGGACCTGAAATATCCCAGTAGTAGAAGTCGATCATGTGAACGTCATGACGTTGGTAGAAGCGCTTACCGGCCCAGATAGTAGAGCCTGGCAGCCAATCAATCAGGTTTTTACCCTGCACGTTTGCTTCACGGAATGCTGGGTCAGTCCCTTCCCAGTCATTCTGCTGGGCAACGGAGTAAGCCACGTTAGTGTCGAAGTAGAAGCTCTTATCGCCTTCTTTCCACACTTCCTGGCCTAATTTCAGTTCGGCGTAGGTTTCACATTCGTTACCGAGACGGTATTTACTTTGTGCACCAGTTGCCTGGAAACATTGTTGTTCGCCACCGCTACCTGTCCAGCCAATACCGGAACGTGCGTAGCCATGGAAATCTACTGCCATTGCTTGAGCAGACATAATGCCTGCAGCAACAGCAACCGCCACGGGGAGTTTGCGCAGAGTAATCATCTATTCTATCTCCTGAGATCATTGCTTTTCTTTAACATTTCACCCCGTAACGCCTTATCGTTGGCGGTGTAAGGGTTTCCTGTTTGTTTTGTTATGGGGCTCTTAAACACCGGGTTCTTTGTGCAGCCGACGACATGCAGTGCCATCTTCTCGGAACAGATGACAACGCTCTGGCGGCAAACCAATGGCGAATGTGGCACCCTCTTCTACCAACACCACGTCGTTCTGGCGGTACACCAGGTTTTGACGAATGGCGGGGATCTGGATATGAATTTGTGTTTCGTGACCGAGCTGTTCGACAACATTCACGATGCCTTCCAGCGTCACATCGGCAATGTGGCTAGGCAGCAGGTGTTCAGGGCGGATGCCCAGTGACATGTTGGTACCAACATTCACGTTGCTGCTTTCTACCGGTAGCCAGATTTGCTGGCGGTTCGGCAGCTCAACCTGCACCTGATCAATTGCAGTTGCGGTGACTTTAACCGGCAGGAAGTTCATCTTCGGCGAGCCGATAAAGCCCGCAACAAAGCGGTCAGCCGGGTAGTGATACAGCTCCAGCGGTTTACCCACCTGTGCTACGCGACCGGCATCCAGTACCACGATTTTGTCCGCGAGGGTCATGGCTTCGACCTGATCGTGGGTGACGTAAATCATGGTGCGGCCAAGGCGTTTGTGCAGACGGGAAATTTCAATACGCATCTGGACGCGCAGCGCCGCATCCAGGTTCGAAAGGGGTTCATCGAGCAGGAACACGCGTGGTTCTGCCACCAGCGTACGACCAATGGCGACACGCTGACGCTGACCACCGGAGAGCGCTTTCGGTTTACGTTCCAGCAAATGTGCTAGCTGTAAGACTTCAGCAACTTGCGTGACGCGCTGGTTGATCACCTCTTTTTTGGCACCCGCCAGTTTCAAACCAAAGGACATGTTCTCGGCAACGGAAAGGTGGGGATATAACGCATAGGACTGAAACACCATGCCCACACCACGTTCAGCAGGTGGGATATCGTTCATGCGGGTTTCACCAATATACAGATCGCCACTGGTGATGGTTTCGAGGCCCGCGATCATACGCAGCAACGTTGATTTGCCACAGCCTGATGGCCCGACAAACACCACGAACTCCCCTTCCTGGATGTCGAGGTTAATATCTTTCGACACCACCACGTCTCCCCAGGCTTTCGTTACATTGCGTAGCTGTACGTTCGCCATGCCCTTCTCCCTCGTTACAACTCGTCACCAAAAGACACATTCAAGATGGGCTGACTATGCAGCAACCATCATTCTGGTGAATCCTCCACCCCCCCGGTTTTTTATGGGGGAGGAGGCGGGAGGATGAGGAGGCGCGCTCTGCTCCCGATGACATCTCATCCGAACGAAAATCGTGATAGTGCTTGCAAAAACCGGCGCATTTTTTTGTGCGCTGGAACGCATAACCGGGGATTTTGTTATCGAGATCACACTAATAACCCCTAGGGCGTAGACTCCAGGAGGATGGAAAGGGGTTGCTAAAAAAGGAAACTCATCAACGTTAAACCACCTCTGTGTATCCACGAGTACATCACCAAAAAGGACGGATAGATGAAAATCAAAACTGGCGCTCGCATCCTTGCGCTTTCCGCATTGACCACGATGATGTTTTCCGCCTCTGCTCTGGCAAAAATTGAAGAGGGAAAGCTGGTTATCTGGATTAACGGCGACAAAGGCTATAACGGCCTGGCCGAGGTCGGTAAGAAATTCGAGAAAGATACCGGAATCAAAGTCACCATCGAACACCCGGATAAGCTGGAAGAGAAATTCCCGCAGGTTGCGGCAACTGGCGACGGCCCGGACATTATCTTCTGGGCACATGACCGCTTTGGCGGCTACGCACAGTCTGGCCTGCTGGCCGAAGTTACCCCAGATAAAGCGTTCCAGGACAAGCTCTACCCGTTCACCTGGGATGCAGTACGTTACAACGGCAAACTGATTGCTTACCCAATCGCGGTTGAAGCGCTGTCGCTGATTTACAACAAAGACCTCGTGCCTAACCCACCGAAAACCTGGGAAGAAATCCCAGCACTGGATAAAGAGCTGAAGGCAAAAGGTAAATCTGCGCTGATGTTCAACCTGCAAGAACCGTACTTCACATGGCCGCTGATTGCTGCCGACGGCGGTTACGCGTTCAAGTTTGAAAACGGCAAGTACGATGTGAAAGACGTGGGCGTAGATAGCGCTGGCGCGAAGGCGGGTCTGGGCTTCCTGGTTGACCTTATCAAGAACAAGCACATGAACGCAGACACCGACTACTCCATCGCTGAAGCCGCCTTTAACAAAGGCGATACCGCAATGACCATCAACGGTCCGTGGGCGTGGTCGAACATCGATAAGAGCAAAATCAACTATGGCGTAACGCTGCTACCAACCTTCAAAGGCAAAGCGTCTAAACCGTTTGTTGGCGTACTGAGCGCGGGTATCAACGCTGCTAGCCCGAACAAAGAGCTGGCGAAAGAGTTCCTCGAAAACTACCTGCTGACCGATCAGGGTCTGGATGAAGTGAACAAGGACAAACCGCTGGGCGCTGTTGCGCTGAAATCCTTCCAGGACCAGTTAGCGAAAGATCCACGTATCGCGGCGACCATGGATAACGCCCAGAAAGGCGAAATCATGCCGAACATCCCACAGATGTCTGCATTCTGGTATGCCGTTCGTACCGCAGTGATCAACGCCGCCAGCGGTCGTCAGACCGTCGATGCTGCGCTGAAAGATGCACAAGGTCGTATCACCAAGTAATGTTTTTATCCCCTCTCCCGCAGGGAGAGGGTTAGGGTGAGGGTTGTTTAATATATCCGCCCTCACCCCGACCCTCTCCCCCAGGAGAGGGAGAAAAGCTCAAACGTTGTAGAGGAAGATCCCCATGGATGTCATTAAAAAGAAGCATTGGTGGCAAAGCGACCGGTTTAAATGGTCAGTGATAGGTCTGCTTGGACTGCTGGTGAGTTACCTTGTCGTTTTAATGTATGTACAGGGGGAGTACCTGTTTGCCATCATGACGCTGATTTTAAGTTCAGCGGGCCTGTATATTTTCGCCAATCGTAAAACCTACGCGTGGCGCTATGTTTACCCGGGCGTTGCCGGGATGGGGCTCTTCGTCCTGTTCCCGCTGATTTGTACTATCGCCATCGCATTTACCAACTACAGCAGCACCAACCAGCTGACCTTTGAACGCGCCCAGGAAGTCCTGATGGACCGCTCCTATCAGGCCGGTAAAACCTACGGCTTCGGCCTGTATCCTGCTGGTGACGAGTGGCAACTGGCTCTCACCGACGGTGAAAGTGGTAAAAATTATCTCTCCGACGCCTTCAAGTTTGGCGGCGAGCAGAAACTGCAACTAAAAGAGACCGACGCCCTGCCAACCGGTGAGCGCGCGGCACTACGCATCATCACCCAGAATCGTCAGGCACTGAACCAGCTCACTGCGGTTCTGCCGGATGACAGCAAAGTCACCATGAGCTCGCTGCGCCAGTTCTCCGGCACCCAGCCGCTCTATACGCTTGCCGACGACGGCCTGCTGACCAACAACCAAAGCGGCGTGAAATATCGTCCTAATAACGACATTGGTTTCTACCAGACCATTAACGCTGACGGCCACTGGGGCGATGAAAAACTCAGCCCGGGCTACACCGTGGGCATCGGCTGGGATAACTTCACCCGCGTCTTCACCGACGAAGGTATCAAAAAACCATTCTTCGCCATCTTCGTCTGGACGGTGGTGTTCTCCGTACTGACGGTGATCCTGACCGTAGCGGTCGGCATGATTCTGGCCTGCGTTGTACAGTGGGAATCGCTGAAGGGCAAAGCTATCTACCGCGTACTGCTGATTCTGCCGTATGCCGTTCCGTCGTTTATCTCAATTCTGATTTTCAAAGGGCTGTTCAACCAGAGCTTTGGTGAAATCAACATGATGCTGAGCGCGCTGTTTGGTATCAAACCGGCCTGGTTTAGCGACCCAACTACCGCGCGTTCGATGATTGTGATCGTCAACACCTGGCTGGGTTATCCGTACATGATGATCCTGTGCATGGGCCTGCTGAAAGCGATTCCGGACGACCTGTATGAAGCCTCGGCAATGGACGGCGCCGGGCCGTTCCAGAACTTCTTTAAGATTACGTTCCCGCTGCTGATTAAGCCGCTCACGCCGCTGATGATCGCCAGCTTCGCCTTTAACTTTAACAACTTCGTACTGATTCAGCTGTTGACCAACGGTGGCCCTGACCGCCTCGGCACCACGACGCCAGCCGGTTATACCGACCTGCTCGTGAGCTACACCTACCGCATCGCCTTTGAAGGCGGCGGCGGCCAGGACTTTGGTCTGGCGGCAGCGATTGCGACGCTTATCTTCCTGTTGGTTGGTGCGCTCGCGATAGTGAACCTGAAAGCCACGCGTATGAAGTTTGATTAAGGGAGACAACGATCATGGCTATGGTACAACCCAAATCTCAGAAACTGCGTCTCTTCACCACGCACCTTCTGCTACTGATTTTCATTGCGGCGATTATGTTCCCGCTGCTGATGGTTATCGCGATTTCACTGCGCGAAGGTAACTTCGCTACCGGCAGCCTGATTCCGGAAAATATTTCCTGGGAACACTGGAAGCTGGCGCTGGGCTTTAGCGTTGAACATGCGGATGGCCGCGTCACGCCGCCGCCTTTCCCGGTTCTGTTATGGCTGTGGAACTCGGTGAAAATCGCGGGCATCACCGCTATCGGTATCGTCACGCTCTCTACCACTTGTGCTTACGCGTTTGCCCGTATGCGTTTCCCGGGCAAAGCCACTTTGCTAAAAGGGATGTTGATTTTCCAGATGTTCCCGGCGGTGCTGTCACTGGTCGCGTTGTATGCCTTGTTTGACCGCCTGGGCCAGTACATTCCGTTTATCGGCCTGAACACCCACGGCGGGGTGATCTTCGCCTACCTCGGCGGCATTGCGCTGCACGTGTGGACGATTAAAGGTTACTTCGAAACCATTGATAACTCATTGGAAGAAGCAGCGGCGCTGGATGGCGCTACCCCATGGCAGGCATTCCGCCTGGTCTTGCTGCCGCTCTCCGTACCGATTCTGGCGGTGGTCTTTATCCTGTCGTTTATCGCCGCAATTACCGAAGTACCGGTTGCATCACTGCTGCTGCGTGATGTGAACAGTTACACCCTGGCCGTGGGTATGCAGCAATACCTCAACCCGCAAAACTATCTGTGGGGCGATTTTGCCGCAGCGGCTGTTCTTTCCGCCATCCCTATTACCGTGGTCTTCCTGCTCGCGCAGCGTTGGCTGGTAAACGGCCTCACGGCCGGCGGCGTGAAGGGCTAAGTTTCATCGTTACATACACAAAATCATTCGAGGTGCATTAAGGCGGCAAACGAATGAATCCCAGGAACGTACACAAGTACGTGACTGGGGTGAAAGAGTTCAGCCAACGTAGAGGCAGCTTGAAGGATGACGTGTATATGCCACTGATATCATCCTCAACTTGTATTAACCCTAACTTGTGACTGTTTGGCGCTCTTCGGAGCGCCATTTTTTTAGTTGAGGTGTAGCGTCCGAAAGTAGCCCGGACGAGGCGTCTGGAAGGTTCGGCACTCATCCCGGCGGCGCTTCGCTTGGCCGGGCTACGGGTGCAGTGTAGGCCCGATAAGCGCAGCGCCATCGGGCAGGGTCATTCTCGCTTGAGCCGTTTCGAGTTACATAACCATAGCGTAATCACCAGCAGCAAAATGGCAGCGGAGTAAATCAACACATCCAGCGGCGAGGTATGATCAACAATAATCAATCTCACAATCGCCGTAATACCGATATAGACAAAATAACGCAGCGGGAAGTGAAAACCGGATTGAAAGTACTTCACAATCAGGGCAATGAATTCGAAGTAAAGGAAATAAACAACTAATCCTTCTACCAGCTCATATTTACTGGTGCGTTCCGGTGCGAACAACACATCAGCCAGATGCAAAGTTTCTTTACCGAGGAAAACGATCAGAATCAAGCCAAGGCATAGCAGCCCCAGATTCAATACGGTCTGGAGAATGGTGGAGATAAATTCCACAAGGGGGCGTGATAGTGACGTCATTGCGAGCACCTCTTTTGCTGGGCCGAGCCTTTTGTATAGCGTAAAAGTGTGATCTAGATCTAGTTTTTTCATCACTATCGTCCCATTCCGTACGCCCATAAATCGGTTACAGAATGCACTTAACTTAGGGTCATTATTCTTGTCATCTTTGGAAACATTTCTCTTTTTACACCCTAAAAAGAAAAATTTTTTTCTTTTGATTACGTGATCGACTTAACTAAATCCCCTCTCAAGGTCAAAACAGAAAAAATTCACACCTTAAAAATCAATGAATTAACATATTAAAAACATAATACAGCCACTATTTTAATAAGAGAATGCTTTTCCCCATTACCCGATAAATAGTATGGAATTAGAGTAAGTTTTTTCTCAAGAAAAAATCTACATTAGCCCTACTAACAACACGTTTATTCTGGAAGTGCATAGCATGAGCAATGATAGTTCCTCACTCTTTATTCAGTGGTTAAAGAAAGAAGTCGCTCCGGCATTAGGCTGTACTGAGCCGGTTGCTATCGCATTCACCGCAGCCTATGCGGCAAAATATCTGGATCAGCCCTGCGATAAAATCAGCGGTTTTATTTCGGCCAATCTGTATAAAAATGCCATGGGCGTAACCATTCCCGGCACCACCGTTTCTGGCGTTAATCTTGCAGCGGCCATTGGCGCTTTTGGTGGTCATCCAGAAAAAGGTCTACAAACGCTGGAAGGCATTACGCAACACCATGTTGAATTAGCACAGGCGCTAATTAGTCTGAATAGTGTGAATATCGACGTGCAAGATACGCCCGACTTTATTCACCTCGACCTCACCGTCAGCGCCGCTGAACAGACCTGCCGCGTGGTGGTAAAAGGCTCACATACTAATGTGGTTGAGATTTACCTTAATGGTGAGCCACAAGCATTACCGCAGCCAAAAAATGCCGCTGAAAAGCAGCGCGAACTCTCTACCTTCAGCTTACAAGAAGCTTTCGATTTTATTACCACAGCACCTTTCGAAGACATTGCTTTTATACTGGAAGCCGGTCGTCTGAATTCGGCATTATCGCAGGAAGGCAAAACCAAGAAATACGGTTTGAATATTAACGGCACCCTCTCTGATGCGGTTAATAAAGGGCTGATGAGTAACGACCTGATGAGCAAAGCCATCATCAACACCGTTGCCGCGTCCGATGCCCGCATGGGTGGCGCACCGGTGATTGCGATGTCAAACTTTGGTTCGGGTAATCAGGGAATTACTGCCACTATGCCAGTAGTTACGGTCGCAAATCATCTCAACGCCGATGAAGACACACTCGCACGCGCGCTGGCACTTTCCCACCTGACTGCTATTTCCATCCATTCTCGCTATACGCGACTGTCCGCATTATGCGCCGCCTCAACGGCAGCCATGGGCTCGGCCGCCGGGATGGCCTGGTTATTTACCCGCAATCTCAACACCATCAATGCCGCCGTGGTTAATATGGTGAGCGATGTCACCGGGATGATTTGCGATGGTGCTTCAAACAGCTGTGCGATGAAAGTTTCTTCAGTGGTTTCCAGCGCCTTTAAATCCGTACTGATGGCCATGCAGGATAGCTGCGCCAGCGCCAATGATGGCATTGTTTGTAATGACGTCGAGCAAACCATTAATAACCTGTGCCGCTTGGTTATTAAGCCGATGACGCATACCGATAGGGAAATTATCAGCATTATGGTCGCGAAGTAATTCGAGGCTTTCCGCCCTTTCCCTAATAAGCCGATTGTTAATTCGGCAGGTATTATCTTATGAGTAAGAAAGCAATACTGCGTGGCATGAGCGCCATTACGCCGCTGTGCATCGGTGATTTTCCATTTTCATTTATTGTCGGTGCATTAAGCGTGAGCGCCGGGATGAGTATCTGGCAAAGTACCGCATGGTCAACTATTGTAATTGCCGGCTCAGCCCAAATGCTGGCGCTAAATATGTTGAAAACAGGCGCCAGCATTGGCGTGATTATTTTCACGACTCTCATTATTAACTTACGCCATGTCTTATACAGCGCATCGTTATCAAGCCAGGTCAGAGAAGCATCATTCTTTAAAAAATGCTTTATGGCATACGCATTAACCGATGAGGTGTATGCCACCACCATTAAAGAGATGGAGCAGAATAAAAAGGATAAATACCTTTTCTATTTCTCCGCCATGCTTACGTTCTGGGTGGTGTGGGTATTCGCCGATTTCCTTGGCGCGCTGGTTGGAACCTCTTTCCCCAATATTGAAAAATATGGGCTGGACTTTGCCATGGTCGCCGCATTTATCGCGATAGTGGTGCCGCAGATCAAAAGCCAAGCCTGCACCGTTGCAGCGGTTGTCGCCGCGGTTTCCGGCGTGCTGCTAGTCGTACTGCCGTACTCGCTGGGCATTGTTATCGCCTCGATTTTGGGCGTACTCGCCGGTCTGAGCGTGGATCTTGCCGAAGAACGGCGCGCAGCACGTGCCAACACCGCTCCTGCTTTGCCACTGGAAGGAGCACTGGAAAATGAATAACAGCCTGTTTTTCGCCCTAACGCTGGGCATGGCCGCGGTCACCTTTCTGATCCGCTATTCCTTTATCGGCATCGCCGGGAAAGTGCGAATGTCCGACCGCGTCAGCAAAACGCTGCGTTTTGTTCCGGTGACGGTACTGCCAGCCATCATCACCATCCAGATCTTGAGCGTTAATTCCAGCATGGAGTTCGATCTAAAAAACCCGAAGGTGATCGCCGCGATCGTCTGCACGCTTGCCAGCTTCCGTCTCGGCCTGGTCTGGGTGGTTGTCAGTGGTGTCGGTACGCTGGTTTTGTTGAATTACTTTATGTAGTTGAGTTGAAATTAGGAGAAGAAAATCATGGTTATCAATACCCCAAATGCCCCTGCGGCAATCGGCCCCTATGTCCAGGGTGTTAATCTCGGTTCGATGGTCATCACCTCAGGTCAGCTGCCGGTGAATCCACAGGATGGCAGCATGTCTGATGATATCGCTGTGCAGGCGCGCCAGTCGCTGGAGAACGTGAAAGCCATCGTTGAGGCGGCGGGTCTGTCGGTGGGCAATATTGTGAAAACCACCGTGTTCGTGAAAGATCTCAATAACTTCGCAGCAATTAACGCCGCGTATGAGGCCTTTTTCACCGAGCACAATGCCACCTTCCCAGCGCGCTCCTGCGTTGAAGTGGCGCGTCTGCCAAAAGATGCTGGGGTGGAGATTGAGGTGATTGCGGTTCCACGTTAATCGCTTCGAGTATCTTTTGTGACGATGATAATCCCGGCGGCGCTGCGCTTGGCCGGGCTACGTATGTGCTCATTGTAGCCCGGACGAGGCGTTTACGCCGACTCCGGGAAGCCCCAACCCGCTAGCGGAAGTTCAGGCTCTTATCACTCGTCATGTTATACAGCTCAAACTTACGTCCCAGCATCTGCCCACCATCACGCGTCAGCGGCGTCCAGCCCACCGATGCCCGGCTGCGGGTTGGGCCGGAAGAGAAGAGATCCATTGGGATATTAACGTAAACCCCTTTGGTGAACTCCCCTTCACCGTATTCGTCCGCCGAGACGTTGGTTATGGTGGCATATGCCCCCACTATCACACCGCTATCGAAGTGTTTTGAGATGTCCAGCGTGCCGCCTTTGTCGCCCGCCAGATACTGCCCGACGCTGGCTTTGACCAACACATCCTGGGCGAACGATGGCGTCCAGTAGGCGGTGAGATGGCCTGTTTTCACGCTGTAGTCGGTGAACTTCATCATGTCCTGCGCGCTACGCCAGTCACGCTGCTTCACATAGTTCGCATTCAGACCAAACGACCAGTTGCTGTCGACCGGGCGATACAACACCTCAGCCCCCGCGCCGCCGTACATGGTTTCCAGGTAGCCACCGTAGACCTGGCCGTAGAAATCATTGCCCAAATACTGGAAGTAGTTGGCCTGCAGGTTATTAACGTAAACATCATTCTCAACGTATTCACGGATATGCGTGCGCACGCGCGGCAGCGATGAATCATCCGGCGGATTGGTGTAATTGAACTTGTCGTAGTTGTTGGCGATATTGGCGAAAATACTGCCGCTGGTCAGCAGGTGGTCGGTCACCCACCAATCTGCGGTACCCATCACGCCAACCTGATACATGTAGAAGCTTTCCGGGCCACCGATCGACTGGCTTAGTACCGGGTCGAGATGGAGGTTAAATCGCGACTTATCCATGTACCAACCCTGCTCGGTTTTATCCGGTATAACCGGGGCCATGCGTTTTTGTACCAGCGGCGTTTCCTGGCCTAACGGCTCACCTTCAAGATGATTCTTTAAACTGGACACTTCGGTTTCCGTAGTGACTTCCGGCAGATTAAGGCGCGTTTCGGTAATACGGATCGTGCGGATCCCTTCGGGCAGATCGTTCATAACGATCCGATTGGCCCGTTCGATCCCCTCGCGCGAATCGCGATATTTCACCTGCTCGCCGGTCACGTACAGCGTGTCGCCTTTCACCTGCATATTTGGTGAGACAAATCCGGCGTTGTACTTCAACTGGGTGAGCTGATTGGCTACCACTGAATGCTGGAGGATGGCGTCCTGCGGCTGCGGACGATAGGCCGGACGTGAGTTATCGTTATACGAAGGACGCAGATCATTAAAGTTGGTGCGCAGAGTAAAGCCAAACATCACGGTATTACCGCGCTCGTAACTCAGGTTGACGTCGGCCCAGTCGGCAACGCGGTAGATGGCGCCGACGTTAAACTTGCTCTTTTGTTCAAGCTTACCGGCGAAGTCCTGCTGGTAGTTATTCCCTTCGTACTCCAGCTTCAGGCGCAGCGGCTGCCATGGCGTCTGGTATTCCACGCCGCCAAACCAGGCCGCCGGGCCGTGGAACATCTGGCTGCCGTCGACGGATCCGGCTTTGCGATAGCTGTTATCACGCGAGCAATATTTATCGCTGTATGAGCAAAATGGATTAGTGGCGTTACCGCTGGTGCCGAGATAACCCCAGCCCAACCCTAAGGAGAAATCAAACGGCCCCCAGGCCTTACTGGCAACCACATATTCCGAGTCAAACAGCCCGGTACCGCCGATATCACGCGCACCCACCGCCACCTGCGGCATCCAGTAGCTCTCCTCCCACAGGCGCAGCTTCACGTCGAAGGCTTTATCTTTGTAGGTCTGTGAGCCGGAGAAGGCGTCAACGTCGCTGTAATTTTTGGTTCGCACGTCGGTATAACGCAGCGTCGTTTCCAGCCACGGGAACAGCTGTGCAGAGGCAGAATAGTAGCGATACTGGTCGTTATCACGATAGTTCGCGCTAAACTCGCCCTCACGCGCCATCCGCGCCGTCGGGGTTTGCAGCAGCCCCACGCCGCCAAAATCCGACTGTGAAGGGCCAATGGGGGCGGGATAGGTTTGTGCGTGACAGGCCGCGCTTACTGACAGCGCCAGCAGACTATACAGACAGGTTTTTTTCATTATTCAGGTCTCCGCTGCGTCAGGGAGCGAAGGACAGCAGCGTTCAGCGCCTCATATTTATTCGTCCACAAAGCATCGGCAAAGCCGACAAACACAATGCTGCCGGGCATCGGTTCTACATGGCGCTTATTCCAATAGGCGACCGGGGCTTTTTGCGTACGCCCATCCGGGTAGATAACCCACGCATAGCTGCGATCGGCGCCGCTTAACAGATTGATATTGTCGAGATAGCTCGCCACATCGCGACCCGGCGTAAACGCGATATTCCCCGGTTTATCCACCAGCCCAACCAGCGTAATGGTTGAGGGTTCTCGCCCCAGCCACAGGGTGTAGTTGCCCTGAAGCGGCGGATTATTTTCGCTATGGACGCGGACAATATCCGGGTCGAGCGGAACCTGCAGACGACCCGTGACGGGCATAGCCTGAAGCTGGTGACGTAGCGCGTTAATGGCCCTAGCCGCGCTGCCGCCCTCGTCTGCCGCCAATGCGCTAAGCTGCGCCAGCAGCGCCTGATGTTCACGCTCCGCCCTCGCCGTGGCCTGCGGGGTAGCAATCACCGCACCAGGCCACCAGCTCCCCGCCAGTCTGGGTTGGCCGACCAAATCAGCCAATCGTTCGGCATCGGTCAACGTCAACGTCAACGGTTTAGCAATCCCCGCCTGATGAACTTCAACAGTGCCCGCCGCCTGCGCGGTAAAAGAAAATAGATTCAGGATGGCTGCGACAATAAGCGTTTTATTCATGATTTCGCGGCCTTAATAAGCGTGGTGTTGACCGGGAAAGTGCCCGCGCCAAGATACTGTTCTGACTGGCGAATTTGTCCATCGCTGTCAACCCAGTAGCGATTGCGCCAGTGGGCTTCGGTGGTCGTCACCTCTTCATCCAGAATCCGTACCGAGGTATTTTCACCGGCCATTGTTAGCGTGTCGCTGCCGTTCCAGCGAAACGTCGAGGTGGCGGTGGCGTAGCGCACCTGCTGATGTTCCGTCCAGCCCATTGTCCGCATCCAGGTGACACCGTCGGTAATCTGATTCGGATGCGCTAGCGGATCGTTCTCAAGGTTATTCACCGTCAGGAGGTTGTCGCCCCCCAGTTTGGTTTTCACCAGACGCCCGTGCTGGGTGACCAGCATCGCCTGATCCTGGGTGAGCCATTTCTGCTGCCCGTTTTCAGAGAAGGCCAGCACGACGAAAATCTGCGGGCCGCCGTTAAGACGCATGTATTGGCTGGCGTACGGCATATTCTGGATATCGTCGTCGGTCAGTTGTACGCCTGATGCGCCAAATACGCTGTCCCATAGGGAATGTCCCAGCGCCTTTGTATTGGGGGAACACGCCTGAAGCAGCAGGCAAAATAGGGGGATAACAAGTCGCTTCACGACGTTTCTCCGGGGGCGAAATAACCACACCGAAGTGTGGTTAGAATTAACGTACCCTTACTTACTGGGTACTGGTGGTCGTGCTGGTTGTGGTGGTGGTTCCGGTGTTGGAACCATCGCCGCCAGCCGCCGTCAGCGCCATACCGACCGCAGAGCCTACGGTGCTGGAACTGGTGGCGGTTGAACTCCCGGCAGACACAGACGTTGCCGCAGTGCCAGCCGCTTCACCGGTTTCAATCGGTGCCGCGCTGACGCTTGCCGCAGCAAACGCCGATATGGCAAAAATGCCATAGAGAGTTTTCTTCATAAGTATTCCCTTCATTAGATGAATGGAGATATACCTGAAATTTTCAGGCATCATCGAGTATACACAAACCGATGTACGAAATTGACGTAGGGAATATTGAGGAAAGGCTTTTCAGATAATAAGAAAACTGAATATAAGAAATATAATAAATTATTTAATTCAGTGGGTTAGGTTAATTCAAAAAAATAACAATATACGGATAATCCGAAAGCCGTGGGTCGCAGACACGATATTTAGGATTATGCTCAAGAGAAATATAATGCAGAATATCAGGATAAGCAGAATAATCTGACAAAAAAATGCCGGCATTAAGCCGGCATGGAAAATAAATAACCTTACGCGCGCCAGGATTTATAACGGTTGATCAAACCATTGGTCGAGCTATCGTGGCTATCAATTGCCTTATCATCATTCAGTTCCGGCAGAATGCGGTTAGCCAGCTGTTTGCCAAGCTCCACGCCCCATTGGTCGAAGGTGAAGATGTTCAGGATAGCGCCCTGAGTAAAGATTTTGTGCTCGTACATGGCGATCAATGCACCCAGGCTGTACGGGGTGATTTCGCGCAGCAGGATGGAGTTGGTCGGGCGGTTGCCTTCGAACACTTTGAATGGCACCACGTAATCCAGGGTCGCAGGATCTTTACCCTGGTCACGATATTCCTGCTCCACCACGTCGCGCGCTTTACCAAACGCCAGCGCTTCGGTCTGAGCGAAGAAGTTAGACAGCAGTTTCGGATGGTGGTCAGTCAGCGGGTTGTGGGTGATGGCCGGGGCGATGAAATCGCACGGTACCACTTTGGTGCCCTGGTGAATCAACTGATAGAACGCGTGCTGGCCGTTAGTGCCCGGCTCGCCCCAGATAATTGGGCCAGTCTGATGCTCAACTTTATTGCCGTTACGGTCAACGTACTTACCGTTGGACTCCATGTTGCCCTGCTGGAAGTACGCGGCAAAGCGGTGCATATACTGGTCGTACGGCAAAATGGCTTCGGTTTCGGTGCCGTAGAAATTGTTGTACCAGATACCAATCAGCGCCAATAGTACCGGCAGGTTTTTCTCAGCCGGCGTAGTGGAGAAGTGTTTGTCCATCGCGTGGGCGCCGGACAGCAGCTCAACAAAGTTGTCGTAGCCTACGGACAGGATGATCGACAGACCAATCGCAGACCACAGAGAGTAACGACCGCCAACCCAGTCCCAGAATTCGAACATGTTTGCGGTGTCGATACCGAACTCAGCCACGGATTTACCGTTGGTGGACAGCGCCGCGAAGTGTTTCGCCACGTGCTTCTGGTCACCCGCGCTTGCCAGGAACCAGTCGCGCGCGCTGTGGGCGTTGGTCATGGTTTCCTGAGTTGTGAAGGTTTTAGACGCCACGAGGAACAGGGTGGTTTCCGGGTTCAGTGCTTTCAGCGTTTCGGCAATGTGGGTGCCATCCACGTTGGAAACAAAATGCATGTTCAGATGGTTTTTGTACGGACGCAGCGCTTCGGTCACCATGAATGGGCCGAGGTCAGAACCGCCGATACCGATGTTGACCACGTCGGTGATCGCTTTACTGGTATAGCCTTTCCAGCTTCCTGAAATAATCGCTTCAGAGAAGGATTTCATCTTCTCCAGTACCGCGTTCACTTCCGGCATCACATCTTTGCCATCAACCACAATCGGGGTATTGCTACGGTTACGCAGCGCAACGTGCAGCACGGCACGGTCTTCGGTACGGTTGATCTTTTCGCCAGAGAACATGGACTTGATGGCACCGCTCAGATCGGTCTCTTTGGCCAGATCCAGCAGTTTAGTCAGGGTCTCTTCGGTGATGCGGTTTTTGGAGAAATCGACCAGCATCTGATCGTCGAAGGTTGCGGAAAACTTGCCAAAACGGTCGCCGTCTTTAGCGAACAGTTCCGCAATGGTAACGTCCTTCATTTCATCGAAGTGTTTCTGTAGTGCCTGCCACGCAGCGGTCTGCGTTGGATTGATATTTTTCATTAGCAATACCCTTCTGATTTAAAAATCGTAACTGTCCTCGATTGTAGCGCCAGTCACAAAAAATTGTGATGGTTTTAATGTTATCGCCCCTCCGGATGACAAAATCGCGCAGAAAACAGACAAAAAAACCGCCTTTATAAGTCTGGTTTCTCAGACCCATGACTGCATGAAAAATCCGCATAACCCCAGCGTTGACAACCTACCCGCTAACCCTTTATTTATAAATGTACTACCTGCGCTCGCGCAGGCCAGAAGAGGCGCGTTGCCCAGGTAAACGGTGTTTGAGGAACCAGTCCTGTGAAAACACCTGAAGGGGAGCAACGCCGAGATGATTGAACAACAGGTTGCGTTCATCATCGGCTACAGGGGCTGAATCCCCTGGGTTGTCACCAGAAACGTTCGCAGTCGCACGTTTCACAAGTGGTGGAGCACTTCTGGGTGAACTCGTAGTTGTTTATCGCTCTGCGCCCACCCGTCTTTCGCTCTTCCCTTGTGCCAAGGCTGAATAATTTGGACTGACTGATATAAGCCAGCCCTCCCCTGACACGAGGTTATTATGACAGCATTAGTAGTCGCCAAATTTGGCGGAACCAGCGTAGCCGATTTTGATGCTATGAACCGCAGCGCCGATGTGGTGCTCTCCGACGCCAGCGTGCGTGTTGTTGTGCTGTCGGCCTCTGCAGGCGTCACCAACCTGCTTGTGGCGCTGGCTGAAGGGCTGGAAACCCCTGAACGTCTTGCCAAACTCGACGCTATCCGCGCGATTCAATATGCCGTGCTGGATCGTTTATCTCACCCTGCCGTTATTCGTGATGAAATCGAAAGGCTGCTGGATAATCTGGCGACGCTGGCGACAGCTGCCGCTACCGAAACCTCTACCGCATTGACCGACGATCTGGTCAGTCATGGCGAACTGATGTCGACCCTGCTGTTTGTGGAAATTCTGCGTGAGCGTAACGTTCAGGCGCAGTGGTTTGACGTGCGTAAAGTCATGCGCACCAACGATCGCTTTGGCCGTGCCGAGCCGGACGTTGCCGCGCTGGCAGAGCTTTCAGCACAGCAACTGGCCCCGCGCCTGGATGAAGGGCTGGTGATTACTCAGGGCTTTATCGGCAGCGAGAGCAAAGGCCGCACCACCACTCTGGGCCGCGGCGGCAGCGATTACACCGCCGCGCTGCTAGGCGAAGCGCTGCATGCCACTCGCGTGGATATCTGGACCGATGTGCCGGGCATCTACACCACTGACCCACGCGTGGTTCCGGCGGCAAAACGTATTGATGAGATTGCCTTTGAAGAGGCCGCAGAACTTGCGACCTTCGGCGCGAAAGTGCTGCATCCGGCCACCTTGCTGCCTGCGGTGCGCAGCGATATTCCTGTGTTCGTGGGCTCAAGTAAAGATCCGAAAGCCGGTGGCACCCTGGTGTGCAATGAAACCACCAACCCACCGCTGTTCCGCGCGCTAGCGCTGCGTCGCAAGCAAACGCTGCTGACCCTGCATAGCCTGAATATGCTGCACTCCCGCGGCTTCCTGGCGGAAGTGTTCGGGATTCTGGCACGCCACAATATTTCGGTCGACCTGATTACCACCTCCGAAGTCAGCGTCGCACTAACGCTCGATACCACCGGTTCAACCTCTACTGGCGACACGCTGTTGACGCAGTCTTTGCTGATGGAACTCTCGGCGCTGTGCCGCGTTGAAGTGGAAGAGAATCTGGCCCTGGTGGCGATTATCGGTAACGACCTGTCAAAAGCCTGTGGCGTAGGTAAAGAGGTGTTTGGCGTCCTGGATCCGTTCAATATCCGCATGATTTGTTACGGGGCATCCAGCCATAACCTGTGCTTCCTGGTGCCGGGTGCGGAAGCCGAGCAGGTTGTGCAGAACCTCCATCACAATCTGTTTGAGTGATTTAACATCTGTGCCCATAGCGGGAACATGAACATAATTTGTTTGAATAATATTCCATCACGCGATAAACAATAACTATAGCCGGGCTCGAACCCGGCTTTTTTATAACAACACAACACCAAAATACACAAAATCATTCGAGTTGCATCAAGGCGGCAAGCGAGCGAGTCCCCGGGAGCGTACATAAGTACGTGACTGGGGTGAGAGAGCGCAGCCAACGCAGAGGCAGCTTGAAGGATGAAGTGTAGAAATCGCAAGGAATACACCATGCTCGCCATACTCACCCGGCTGTTCCCATTATGGGCGCTGCTACTCTCTGTTATTGCCTACTTCACGCCCTCCACCTTCACGCCTATCGGGCCGCTGGTGCCGTCGCTGCTGATGCTGATTATGTTCGGTATGGGCGTACATCTTAAGATTGACGATTTTAAGCGCGTGCTCTCACGCCCGGCTCCGGTCGCCGCAGGGATTTTCCTGCACTATCTGGTGATGCCGCTCGCCGCCTGGCTGTTGGCGCTGGCTTTCCATATGCCGCCGGAGCTTTCCGCCGGGATGGTATTAGTCGGCAGCGTAGCCAGCGGCACGGCGTCTAACGTGATGATCTATTTGGCGAAAGGCGATGTTGCGCTTTCTGTCACCATATCCTCGGTGTCCACGTTGGTCGGCGTCGTTGCGACACCGCTCCTCACCCGTTTGTACGTGGATGCGCATATCCAGGTGGATGTGATGGGGATGCTGCTCAGCATTCTGCAAATTGTGGTCATCCCGATTGCGCTGGGTCTGGTGATTCATCACCTGTTCCCGCGCGTGGTCAAGGCGGTTGAACCTTATCTGCCCGCGTTCTCGATGGTATGTATTCTGGCGATCATCAGCGCGGTGGTCGCAGGCTCGGCTTCACATATTGCTTCGGTCGGCTTTGTGGTGATTATTGCGGTGATTTTGCATAACACCATTGGTCTGCTGGGCGGTTATTGGGGCGGGAAACTGTTTGGCTTTGACGAGTCGACCTGCCGCACGCTGGCGATTGAAGTGGGGATGCAAAACTCGGGGCTGGCAGCCGCGCTGGGTAAAATCTACTTTGGGCCGCTGGCAGCACTGCCCGGTGCGCTGTTCTCCGTCTGGCATAACCTATCTGGCTCGCTGCTGGCGGGGTATTGGTCAGGAAAGCCGATTGTAGAAAAACGGCGTGGAGACGTGAAAGAAAGTTGATCGTTTAGCCCGGACGAGGTGCGCAAGCATCGACTCCGGGAATGGCTCTGTGCAAATCCCGGCGGCGCGCAGCGAAGCCGGGCTACACAGCCTCATCCCTTTGCCGTACACTGGGTTAACCATCCGATAGAGGGCACCCCTATGGCACTCCCCCGCATTACGCAAAAAGAGATGACCGAGCGCGAACAGCGCGAACTGAAAACGCTGCTCGACCGCGCGCGCATTGCGCATGGCCGCCTGCTCACCAATGCAGAAACCAACAGCGTGAAAAAGGAGTACATCGATAAGCTGATGGTAGAACGCGAAGCCGAAGCGAAAAAAGCCCGCCAGTTGAAGAAAAAGCAGGCTTATAAACCGGATACCGAAAGTTCATTCTCGTGGTCGGCGAGCACGCCGACGCGCGGCAGACGTTAACGCCCTTTCTTTTTACGCCCCGGTGAGACGAAACGTTTACCGTTAGCCGCCGGGCGCGCAGGTTTTTCGCTGGTTTTTTCCATCTTCACCACCGGGCGTTTAATGCCTGTGGTCTTCGGCTTAGCCTTCGCTTTTGGCTTCACATCCGATGATGAATTCTCAATCAGCTTGAAGAGATCGATAAGCTCGTCGTCCGTCAGGTCACGCCACTCGCCCAGCGGAATACCCGTCAGGCTAACGTTCATAATACGCGTACGTTCAAGTTTCGTGACTTCAAAACCGAAGTGTTCGCACATGCGGCGAATCTGGCGGTTCAAGCCCTGCACAAGGGTGATACGGAAGACGAACGGCGCTTCTTTCTTCACCTTGCACTTCTTCGTCACCGTCCCCAGAATCGGCACGCCTGCGCCCATTCCCCGGATAAAGTCATCGGTCACCGGCTTATCAACCGTCACCAGATACTCTTTTTCATGGTCGTTACCGGCGCGCAGGATTTTGTTCACCAGGTCGCCGTGATTGGTGAGGAAAATCAGACCCTGAGAGTCTTTATCCAAACGGCCAATCGGGAAGATGCGTTTGCTGTGGTTAACGAAATCAACGATGTTGTCGCGTTCGCCATCTTCGGTGGTGCTGACAATGCCGACAGGTTTGTTTAGCGCAATCAGCACTAAGTCATCCGCTTCCCGCGGCTCAATCAACTGACCGTTAACCTTAACAACGTCGCCCGGCATTACCTGGTCGCCAATCGTGCCGCGTTTGCCGTTGAGGAACACGTTGCCTTGTTCGATGTAACGATCCGCCTCGCGGCGTGAGCAAATCCCGCTTTCGCTGATGTATTTATTTAATCGGGTTGATGAGTCTGGCAGCATAAAATCTCCTGTAAAAGCGAAATATACCTCACCTTGGCGCTGAGGAAAAAGAGTCCGCCAAAAATCATTGCCAATATCCCGCCTTCTTTGCACAAACGTGCAAAATCATCCGTAAATGGCATAAGTAAAATGGTCTTGAACTCGCCGTATGATGGCGATATACCAGATCAAGTATCTCATTTTATGTTTTGCACATATGTGCAGGAGCCTGCTGCCACAATGGAAAACAGTGACGACATCCGTCTGATGGTGAAAATTGCCCAGCTTTATTATGAGCAGCAGATGACTCAGGCGCAGATCGCGCAAAAGCTGGGTATTTACCGCACAACCATCAGCCGCTTATTAAAACGCGGCCGCGAACTGGGTGTTGTGAGCATCGCCATTAACTACGACTACAACGATAGCCTGTGGCTGGAGCAGCAGCTCAAGTTGAAATTCGGGCTTAAAGAAGCCGTTGTGGCTCCGCAAGACAGTGAGGTCGGACTCTACGGCGCGCAGTGGGTTGAACGACTGGTGTCGCCGGGCATGATCATCGGTTTTGGCTGGGGACGCGGGGTTAATGCCCTCGTCGAACGGCTTTCGCCATCAAGCCAGCCTCATCAGCTGGTGTGCGTTCCGGTCGTCGGTGGGCCTGCGGGTAAGCTCCCCAGCCGCTATCACGTCAACACGCTCACCTACCACGCCGCCAGCCGCCTGAAGGCAGAGTCCCATTTGGCTGACTTTCCAGCGCTGCTGGATAACGCCATGATCCGCAACGGCATCATGCAATCTCAGCATTTCAAAACCATCGAGCAATACTGGCAACGGCTGGATATTGCGCTGGTGGGGATTGGCTCGCCCGCCATTCGGCATGCGGCAAACTGGCAGGCTTTTTATGGTAATGAACAAAGCGACGAATTGATTGCTCGCCACGTCGCGGGCGATATCTGTTCACGTTTCTTTGATAGTGCGGGCGCCCCCGTCCACACCGCCATGCAGGAAAAAACGCTGTCTATTGAGTTAACAACTTTACAGCAAGCCCCTTACGCCATCGGGATCGCTTATGGCGAGGAAAAATATAGCGCGCTGCTTGGGGCGCTGCGCGGCAAGTACATCAACGGCCTGATTACTGACCGGGCCACCGCCGAATATTTAGTGCAGTAAAACATCCACGAGGACACCTTCATGATTAACCGCGATACTCAACTGTGCATGTCGCTTGCCGGACGCCCCGGCAACTTCGGTACCCGTTTTCATAATTATCTGTATGAAAAACTAGGGCTGAATTTCATCTACAAAGCATTCACTACCCAGGATATTGAAGCGGCGGTTAAAGGCGTGCGCGCTCTTGGTATCCGTGGCTGCGCGGTCTCGATGCCGTTTAAAGAGAGCTGTATGGTGTTCCTCGATGCCATCGACCCGTCAGCCAAAGTCATTGATTCAGTGAACACTATTGTGAACGATGACGGTAAATTAACCGGGTTTAATACCGATTACATCGCTGTAAAAAACCTGATTTCCAGCCACCAGCTTGATAGCGGAGCACGGGTGATGATTCGCGGCAGCGGCGGGATGGGAAAAGCAGTGATTGCCGCCTTCCGCGATGCCGGTTTTGACGATGTGATTATCGCTGCTCGCAATGAAGCCAACGGTACGGCGCTGGCGCAGCAGTACGGGTTCAAGTGGCAGGCACTACCGGAAGCTACCGATATCGATATTCTGGTCAACGTCACGCCGGTCGGTATGGCAGGTGGTAAAGAGAGCGAGGAACTCGCTTACAGTGAAGCAATGGTCGAACGTGCCAGCGTGGTGTTTGACGTGGTGGCACTGCCACCGGACACGCCGGTGATTAAGCTCGCCCAGCGTCTGGGGAAAAAGACGATTAGCGGCGCGGAGGTGATTGCTATCCAGGCGGTAGAACAGTTTGTGATGTACACCGGCGTACGGCCAGACAACACGCTGGTAGCGGAAGCGGCAGCATTTGCCAGAGCGGGGTAACGAGGGATGGAAGAGCGCTGGATTCGGCGCTCTAATACCCATTGAGGATAAAGTCTACCGCATCACGCAGAACGTTTTTATTCGTCTGTAAATCAGCAACCCGTTCTCCCAGCTCCTTTACAGGAATACCCGCCATCATATGCGCCATCACGACAAAAGGCTGCCCACTAATCGTTACTACCGGACATACTTTAGCCGGGGGGATGCCTCCAGGTAGCTGCTTGAGCGCAACGACCGGGGCCACCAACACATGTTTTAAAACATTCGCAACCGGGTGCTGTAGATTGATTAAGTAGGGATAAGCATTTTTACCCTTCCCCCGATTTTCATACGCACAGTACTGCTCCATCAAAATGGCCTTTGAAAATCACTGAACGAACCGTTTTCATCAACCCATTGATTAACGGAATCGATCGCTTTTTCATTGTCTCGCAACCAAACACCCCGTTGGTTTTCTCGAAATTTTTCCTGCAAGGCCTCGGTTAATATCGCAGACAAATTCATTTTCAACCTACGAGCTTCTTCGAGAACTTCAGGTGCCAAAGAGACATTCACGGACTTTTTTGCATTAGAAATAGTGCGCATGATAACCCCCACTGTAATGCGCATGGTTTGTCTAAGATTAACGTAATAATCGAGCATCTTCTATTCCTTATCGGATGAGTTTGATAAGACACTAAACGCTCGAGCCCCTCATGTCCTGGCACAAAAATCATTCCTGCGAGCAGCATTCCACAACATCGTGAACCCCGTCAGTGAGCCATTCAACGTAGAGTGATAACATCCTGCCCTGACGAGTAATTTTTTCGATTAATGGGAGAAATGATGGAACTGCTTTTGCTGAGTAACTCGACGCTGCCGGGCAAAGCCTGGATGGAACACGCCATGCCGCTGATTGCCTCGCAGTTAAACGGTCGCCGTTCTGCGGTGTTTATTCCGTTTGCGGGCGTAACGCAGACTTGGGACGATTACACCGCCAAAACTGCCGCTGTGTTTGCGCCACTGGGCGTGACGGTAACCGGTATTCATAGCGTGGCCGATCCTATTTCCGCCATTGAGAACGCCGAGCTGGTGATTGTTGGCGGCGGTAACACCTTCCAGTTGCTCAAAGAGAGCCGTGAGCGCGGGCTGCTGGCGCCGATTGTCGACGTTGTTAAACGCGGCGCGCTGTACATCGGCTGGAGTGCGGGCGCAAACCTTGCCTGTCAGACCATCCGCACCACCAACGATATGCCGATTGTTGACCCTAAAGGCTTTGATGCGCTGGGGCTGTTCCCATTACAAATTAACCCACACTTCACCAATGCGCTGCCGGAAGGGCACAAAGGCGAAACTCGCGAGCAGCGGATTCGCGAGCTGCTGGTGGTGGCACCGGAATTAACCGTGATTGGGCTACCGGAGGGGAACTGGATCCAGGTGGCGCAGGGGCATGCGACGTTAGGTGGGCCAAATACCACGTACGTGTTTAAAGCAGGTGAAGACGCGGTGGCGCTGGAGGCAGGGCATCGGTTCTGATATTGGGTTTGGTGCATCCCCGGGGTCGGTGTAAACGCCTCGACCGGGTTGTAGGTCGGATAAGGCGAAGCCGGCATTTGCACCGTAGTGCCGGATGGCAGCTTCGCCTTATCCGGCCTACAAGAACAGCTATTTCTCGCCCGCTAGTAATCGTCGCGGTTGTCGTCTTCGTCCGGTTGCTCAAGGACGCTGTAGGCCACTGAGCAGAACAGCGAGTTTAGACGCAGCATATCGCCCAACAGCGCCAGGTGCAGGGTACTGGTTTCAATACTCTGCACGTTCTGCTGGTGCAAACGATCTACGTGCGCGTGCGCATAGCGACGGTTCATGATACGGAAGCGATGCTTACTACGCCGCAGTCGGCGTGCGGTGGTAATGTCGCCGGAGAAGAAAACCGACATCGCCAGTTGCAGATTGCCCAGCAGCAACTCATGCAACGCATCCAACTCTTTCAAACCTTCAATCGAGAAAGCGCGCCGCGCCGCCAGCGATTTATCCGCAATTTCGCTGCCCATACGCTCAATAATATCTGACGCCTGCTCGAGGTTGAGCGACATCTCAATGATCTCCGCCCAGCGGCGAGACTCTTCTTCGGCCAGTTCGTCTTTCGGCATCCGCGCCAGATAGAGCTTAATGGCGGTATACAGCACGTTGATATCATCCGCCTGCTTACGCAGGTTTTTCTCTTCACGCGGCTCGCCGTTCATCACCTTTTTCAACCCTTCCAGCATCTGCTCGGTGGCATCACCAATACGCAGCGTTTCACGCGCGGCATTGGCCAGCGCAAGCGTAGGCGTATCCAGCGCGGTGACATCCAGATGTTTCGGTTTCAGGTGCGCATCCAGCTCAGGATCGTCACGGATCAACCGTTTACATAGCCGCGCCATTGGTTCGGCGAACGGCACCATCGCCACGCAGCGGATGAGGTTGTAGAAGACGTGGAAGTAGATAACCAGCTCGGCTTCAGGCAGCGGCAATTTTTGCAGCGTGGTCGCCAGTACGTGAACAAATGGCAGAATGATCAGGCTCCCCACCAGCTTAAACAGCAGGCTACCCAGCGCCACGCGGCGAGCGGAAGCGTTCGCTGCGCTGTTGTTAAGCATCGCCAGAAGTCCGGAGCCAAGGTTGGCACCAATGACCAGACATAGCGCCACCGGGAAAGAGATGACCCCGGCGGTAGTCAGCGTGGCGGTTAACAGCACCGCCGCCAGGCTTGAGTAACTGATAATCGCAAATACCGCACCAATCAGCGCATCCAGCAGGATATCGCCGGTCAACGAGGCAAAGATAACCTGCACACCGTTGGCCTGGGTGATGGGCGTGACCGCCTGCACAATCAGCTCCAGCGCCAGCAGAATCAGACCAAGGCCAATCCCGACGCGCCCAAGCTGTCCTTCGCGCGTCTGTTTACGGCCCAGAAAGAACGTCACACCGATAAAAATCAGCAGCGGTGACAGCCAGGAGAGATCGAACGTCAGGATACGCGCCATCAGTGCGGTACCGACGTCAGCGCCAAGCACAATCACCAGCGCGGGCGTCAAGGCAACAAGATCCTGGGCAACGAACGAGGTCACCAGCATGGTGGTGGCGTTACTACTTTGTACCAGCGCAGTCACGCCAATACCCGCACAGAAGGCGAGCGGTTTTTTCTCAACGCTTCGGCTGAGGACGGTACGCAAGCGTGCGCCAAAGACGCGCATCACGCCAGTACGAACAATGTGTGTGCCCCACACCAGCAGGGCGACAGCAGAAAGCAGGTGTAGCAGAGTTAACACGGAATCAGCCTCTCCTTATTGTTATAGGTTCCAGAGGTTCAAGGCGTCGGCATCCTGCCGGATGGCGACGTAAACGCCTTATCCGGCCTACAAACAATCCCTAAGTAGGCCGGATAAGCGCAGCGCCATCCGGCAAGCCGCCACCGCGAACTTTCTTTTAGTATAAGGGTTTACTCACAATAAAGAGACAGGGCACTCATTGAGTGCCCCGTTAGTTGTAAGGAAAGATGACAGTTTTGTGAATCAGTCGGCGTCGTAACCGAGGTTTGGTGCCAGCCAGCGCTCAACCTCCGAGACGCTCATCCCTTTACGCTGCGCGTAGTCCTCAACCTGATCGCGCTGAACCTGCGCCACGGCATAGTACTTGCTGTCCGGATGGCTGAAGTACCAGCCGGAGACCGAGGCCCCTGGCCACATGGCGAAGGATTCGGTCAGCTTCATACCGGTGTGCGTTTCGACATCCAGTAATTCCCAGATGGTGCCTTTTTCCGTGTGTTCCGGACAGGCCGGATAACCTGGTGCCGGGCGAATACCCTGGTAGTTTTCACGGATCAGCTCATCGTTGCTGAGATTTTCGTTCGGGGCATAACCCCAGTAGACTTTGCGTACCCGCTCGTGCAGATACTCGGCAAAAGCTTCAGCCAGACGGTCTGCAATCGCCTTCACCATGATTTTGTTGTAATCATCGTGCTGGGCTTCAAACGCGTCCGCCAGCGCATCTTCTTCCAGGCCACCGGTCACGGCAAACGCACCAATATAGTCCGCTTTACCCGAGTGTTTTGGCGCCACAAAGTCAGCCAGGCAGTAGTTAGCAAAGCCAACCTTCTCGGTCTGTTGACGCAGATGGCGCCCGACGTTCAGCACGTGGGTGCGCGTTTCATCACGGTAAATCTCCACGTCGTCACCGACACGGTTAGCGGGGAACAGCCCGACGACACCGCGCGGGTTGAGAGCTTTCTCGGCGCTTAGTTTATCCAGCAGATCGTTAGCATCTTTGAACAGGCGCTTGGCTTCTTCCCCCACCACTTCATCTTCGAGAATGCGCGGGTATTTACCGGCCAGTGACCAGGTCATAAAGAACGGCGTCCAGTCGATGTAGTTACGCAGCGTTTCAATACTGGCTTCAACTTCCTGCACGCCCAGACGATGAGCAACCGGCGGCGTGTAGCTTTCCCAGTCAAACGCTAAATCGTTTTCGCGAGCGGCGGCCAGCGTTACCGGCGGGGTACGCGGTTTCTTGCGCGCGTGCTGAATGCGTACGGTTTCATACTCTTTGCGCGTGCGGGCCACGAAATCGTCGTGCTGAGTATCCGACAGCAGCGCGGCAACCACGCCCACGGTACGCGAGGCGTTTTGCACGTAGACCGTCGGGCCACTGTAGTTTTGTTCGATTTTCACCGCCGTGTGCGCTTTTGAGGTGGTGGCACCACCAATCAGCAGCGGGATCGTGAAGCCCTGACGCTCCATCTCTTTTGCCACGTTGACCATTTCGTCCAGCGACGGGGTAATCAGCCCGGAAAGGCCAATCAGGTCGGCGTTCACTTCGCGGGCGGTTTTGAGGATTTTTTCCGCAGGTACCATCACGCCAAGGTCGATAATTTCGTAGTTGTTACATTGCAGCACCACGCCGACGATATTTTTGCCGATGTCGTGTACGTCGCCCTTCACGGTCGCAATCACCATTTTGCCGTTGCTGGAGCCTTTCTCTTTACTGGCTTCAATGTACGGCTCTAGGTAGGCCACCGCCTGCTTCATCACGCGGGCGGATTTCACCACCTGCGGCAGGAACATTTTGCCTTCGCCGAACAGATCGCCGACCACATTCATGCCGTCCATCAGCGGGCCTTCGATAACTAATATCGGGCGATCGGCTTGCTGGCGGGCTTCTTCGGTATCCAGTTCGATAAAGTCGGTGATGCCCTTCACTAAAGAGTATTCAAGGCGTTTTTTGACTTCCCAACTGCGCCATTCCGCCTGTTGCGCGTTGGCAGTGTCGTCGGTTTTGCTGCCGCGATATTTTTCCGCTAAATCCAGCAGACGCTCGGTGCCATCGTCACGGCGGTTGAGGATCACGTCTTCTACCGCATCACGCAGGTCAGCGGGCAGGTCATCGTAAATCGCCAGTTGCCCGGCGTTGACGATACCCATGTCCATACCGTTGCGAATGGCGTAGTAGAGGAACACCGCGTGAATCGCTTCACGCACCGGGTCGTTACCGCGGAACGAGAACGAGACGTTGGAAACACCGCCGGAAATCAGCGCATGCGGCAGCTCGCGCTTGATATCTTCACAGGCACCGATAAAGTCCTGCGCGTAGTTGTTGTGTTCTTCAATCCCGGTTGCCACGGCGAAAATATTCGGGTCGAAAATAATATCTTCCGGCGGGAAACCGACCTCTTCGGTCAGTATTTTGTACGCCCGGCGGCAAATCTCAATTTTACGGGCGCGTGTATCGGCCTGGCCCTGCTCGTCAAATGCCATCACCACCATGGCAGCACCGTAGCGGCGCACTTTCTTCGCATGGTGGATAAACAGATCCACACCTTCTTTCATCGAGATGGAGTTAACAATCCCTTTGCCCTGAATACATTTGAGCCCTTTTTCGATGACTTCCCATTTGGAGGAGTCGATCATAATCGGCACGCGGGCAATATCCGGTTCCCCGGCAATCAGATTGAGGAAACGCACCATTGCCGCTTCGGCGTCGAGCATCCCCTCATCCATGTTGATATCGATAATCTGCGCGCCGCTTTCCACCTGCTGGCGGGCCACAGCCAGTGCTTCGTTATATTTTTCTTCTTTGATCAGGCGTTTAAATTTCGCCGAGCCGGTGACGTTAGTACGCTCGCCGACGTTCACGAACAGGCTATCGTCACCAATATTCAGCGGTTCCAGACCGGCCAAACGGCAGGCAACCGGCAAGTCAGGCAGCTTACGTGGCGGCAGACCTTCAACCGCACGGCTCATGGCGGCGATATGTTCCGGCGTGGTGCCGCAGCAACCGCCAACAATATTCAGGAAGCCCGCCTGCGCCCATTCACCAATTTGCGCAGCCATGGTTTCGGCATCAAGGTCATATTCACCGAAGGCGTTCGGCAGACCGGCGTTCGGGTGTGCGGTGACGTAGCAATCGGCGATGCGCGAAAGCTCTTGTACGTACTGGCGTAGCTCGTCCGGGCCTAACGCGCAGTTGAGGCCAAAGGTCAGCGCATCGGCGTGGCGCAGTGAGTTATAGAAGGCTTCCGTCGTCTGGCCGGAGAGCGTACGCCCAGAGGCATCGGTGATGGTGCCGGAGATCATAATCGGCAGGTCAACGCCCAGCGCTTCAAACTCTTCTTTGACGGCAAAGATCGCGGCCTTGGCGTTCAGGGTATCGAAGACAGTTTCAATCAGGATCAGGTCGCTGCCACCCTCCACCAGCGCTTTGGTGGACTCGCGGTAGGCAGCCACCAATTGATCGAAGGTGACGTTGCGGTATGCCGGGTCGTTAACGTCCGGGGAGATGGACGCGGTACGGTTGGTCGGGCCAAGCACGCCCGCGACATAGCGCGGTTTGTTCGGTGTGCGTGCCGTCCACTCGTCTGCACTGGCACGTGCCAGTTTGGCCGCAGCAAAGTTGATTTCCGCCGACAGGGACTCCATTTGGTAATCCGCCATGGCGATGGTCGTGGAGTTGAAAGTGTTGGTTTCAATGATATCTGCGCCCGCTTCAAAGTAAGCGCTATGGATGGCAGAAATCACCTCCGGTTTGCTCAGCACCAGCAGGTCGTTATTGCCCTTCAGGTCGCAGGGCCAGTCAGCGAAACGCTCGCCACGGAAGTCCTGTTCGCTTAGACGATAGCCCTGGATCATGGTGCCCATGCCCCCGTCCAGAACCAGGATACGTTCATTTAACTGCTGACGTAATTGTTCAACTTTGCTGCTCACACTCGCTCCCGACAACGCTCAACGAAACCCAGAAAAAAGGCAATAAGGCATACTGGCATAAACCGAGGTGACGGAAAAGAAAACAACCGCCTACATGAGACAAGTTCAACATGACTCATCGGAGCAGTAAGATGAACGGTTGTATTATAATCAATAAAAACGAAAACAATTTCCACGATACAGAAAGGAGTTGCGATGGTAGCCAACGTTCCAGCTAAACGCGGCAGAAAGCCCGCCACTGCCGCCGCACCCGCGACGGGTCAGGTACAATCATTAACCCGTGGCCTGAAGCTGCTGGAATGGATTGCCGAATCTCACAATAGCGTTGCGCTCACCGAGCTGGCGCAGCAGGCCGGATTACCGAACTCCACCACCCACCGTTTACTGACCACCATGCAACAGTTGGGGTTTGTGCGTCAGGTGGGCGATTTGGGGCACTGGGCGGTTGGCGCGCATGCGTTTATCGTCGGCAGCAGCTTCCTGCAAAGCCGGAATCTGCTGGCCATTGTCCATCCGATTTTACGCACACTGATGGAAGACTCCGGCGAGACGGTCAATCTGGCGGTACTCGACAAGAGCGATCATCAGGCGATAATTATCGACCAGGTTCAGTGTACGCAGCTAATGCGTATGTCGGCCCCCATTGGCGGCAAGCTGCCCATGCATGCATCCGGTGCGGGTAAAGCCTTTTTATCCCAACTGACTGAAGAAGAGGTCACAAGCCTGCTGCACCGTAAAGGGCTGCACGCATACACTCATGCGACGCTCGTATCACCGCTGCATTTGAAGGACGACCTGGCCCAAACGCGCAAGCGTGGTTATTCGTTTGATGATGAGGAACATGCGTTGGGACTGCGCTGCGTGGCGGCGTGCATTTACGATGAGCACCGCGAACCGTTTGCGGCCATTTCAATTTCCGGGCCGATTTCCCGTATTACCGATGACCGCGTGACCGAGTTTGGCGCGATGGTGATTAAAGCGGCGAAAGAGGTGACGCTGGCGTACGGCGGGATTCGTTAAACAAAATGCCCCAAAGGGGCATTTTCGGTAGGCTTGATAAGCGTAGCGCCATCAGGCAGATCGGCGCACATTGCCGGATGGCGGCGCAATCGCCTTATCCGGCCTACCCTCTGCTCCGTAGCGCACTTCGAAGCGTTGCCGGCGGCGATAAGCGAATACATCTTCTACGTGGCCATTTTTAATCCGTGTTTGTAGGCCGCGCCAGTAGTCGGCATTGAACAGATCAGCATGCATCTCTTCGAATAACGGCCCAATGCGCGGGTCGGCGCAGAGCCAATGACGAAACTCTTCTGGGAATACATCTCCCGGCGAGACGCTGTACCAGGGTTCACTTGCCAGCTCATCTTCCGGATAACGCGGCGGCGGAATATGGCGGAAGTTCACCTCCGTCATATAGCAAATTTCATCGTAATCGTAGAACACCACTCGCCCATGACGGGTCACACCGAAGTTTTTAAACAGCATGTCGCCGGGGAAAATATTCGCCGCCGCCAGTTGGCGAATTGCATTGCCGTACTCTTCAATGGCATCGCGAAGTTGCTGGCCCTCGACCCGTTCCAGCCAGATATTGAGCGGTACCATTCGACGCTCAATATAGAGATGACTAATCGCGATTTTATCCCCCATATCGACAATTTTTTGTGGTGCTTCTTGCAGTAACAGCGCCATTAGCGCCGGATCAATTTGCCGTTTTTCCAACACGAAATTCTCAAATTCCTGGGTATCTGCCATACGTCCCACGCGATCATGCTCTTTGACTAACTGGTAGCAGGCGCGAACGTGAGCGGCAGACATCTCCTTTTGCGGGGCAAATTTGTCTTTGATGACTTTAAACACCCGGTCGAAGCCCGGCAGCGTGAACACCAGCATCACCATGCCGCGAATGCCCGGCGCTTCAATAAACGATTCGTTAGCGGTGGAGATATAGTTCAGATATTCACGGTAGCTTTCGGTTTTGGCGTGCTTCTGGCAGCCAATCGCCATGTACAGTTCAGCCGTAGTTTTGCCCGGCAGAATTTCACGCAGCCATTCAACCAGAGCTGCCGGCAGCGGTGCGTAAACCATAAAGTAGGAGCGGGCAAAGCCGAAGACAATACTCGCCTCTTCCGTGGTGGTGAGGCAGGTATCGACAAACAGCTCCCCTTCATCAGTACGATGCACAGGAATTAAAAACGGTAGCGTGCCGGTCGGCGTGATGAGTTTGCCAATAAGCCAGGCCGCTTTGTTGCGGTAAAACAGTTCGTTGGCAATCTGGAGATGTGATTGATGCAGCGTATCCACGTCCAGCGTTTCGCACAGATGCGCCATGATGTAACCCACATCGCGAAACTTGTTTTGCCACGGCAGACGCAGCGGCAGGTCGCTGAGCATTTTGAAAATGACCGCCTCCCAACCGTTATCCGGGAAAAAGTCTTTGGCCAGTGGTCGAGGGATAGCGCGAAAGCGGCGCTCCGGCTGTGAGCTGAAAATAAACAACCGCTCAGGGCTAAGCGAGCGGTGGTCAAATAACCGGCAATAGACTGAGTTAAAAAAGCTCTCCGCAATCTCGAAGCGCGGGTAGTCCGGTAATAAACGCATGTAGTGCGCCTTCACCCGCAGTAAAAAATCGGCATCGGTGCTTTTGCCGTCGGTAATACAGCGCAACTGTTCAACCACCAACCCCACGTGGTGGTCGTACAGATGGATACGGCTTTTCATCGCCTGTTGCACCGCATGCCAATCGGCCTGCTCAAAACGCTGCTGCGCGCCGGAGGTCACCTCCAGAAATCGGCCATACTGGGCATCAAAGCCTTGCAGGATGGTTTGCGCTATCAGTAACTCCAGGCCTCGCGTCATCGCTTTCCCTCATCCAGCACACGGTCGTGCCGGATGGTGCGTTCGCTTATCCGGCCTACATACCTTTGTAGGCCCGGTAAGCGCAGCGCTACCGGGCATTAATCAGAACTGTGATTCTTCGGTTGAACCGGTCAGCGCCGTGACGGACGACGCGCCGCCCTGGATAATGGTGGTGACCTTATCGAAGTAACCGGTACCCACTTCCTGTTGGTGAGAAACAAAGGTGTAGCCGTCTTTCGCCGCGGCGAACTCTGGCTGCTGGACCTTCTCAACGTAATGCTTCATGCCCTCGCCCTGCGCGTAGGCATTTGCCAGGTCGAACATGTTGAACCACATGCTGTGAATGCCCGCCAGGGTGATGAACTGATATTTGTAGCCCATGTCAGACAGTTGCTGCTGGAAGCTGGCGATGGTTTTATCATCCAGCTTTTTCTGCCAGTTGAACGACGGTGAGCAGTTGTAGGCCAGCAGTTTGCCCGGGTATTTCGCATGAATCGCATCAGCAAAGCGTTTTGCCAGCTCCAGATCTGGTGTAGATGTTTCACACCAAACCAGATCAGCATACGGGGCATACGCCAGGCCGCGGCTAATGGCTTGCTCAATCCCTGCCTGGGTGCGGTAGAAGCCTTCGCTGGTGCGCTCACCGGTAATAAATCCGCTATCGTATGGATCGCAGTCGGAAGTGATTAAGTCTGCGGCGTCCGCATCGGTACGGGCAATCAGTAACGTTGGTACACCCATCACATCAGCGGCCAAACGCGCTGCGACCAGTTTCTGAATCGCTTCCTGAGTTGGCACCAGTACTTTGCCGCCCATATGACCGCACTTCTTCACCGACGCCAGTTGATCTTCGAAGTGTACCGCCGCTGCACCGGCTGCAATCATCGACTTCATCAGTTCAAAGGCGTTCAGCACGCCGCCGAAACCCGCTTCCGCATCGGCAACGATCGGCAGGAAGTAGTCCACATAACGTGGATCGTTCGGTTCAATCCCGTTTGCCCATTGGATCTGATCGGCACGACGGAAAGTATTGTTGATTCTATCCACCACCGCAGGTACCGAGTTCGCCGGATAGAGGGATTGGTCCGGGTACATGCTGGAGGCAAGGTTAGCATCCGCCGCAACTTGCCAGCCAGAGAGGTATACCGCTTCAATACCCGCTTTCGCCTGCTGCAACGCTTGGCCGCCGGTCAACGCGCCCAGACTGTTGACGTAGCCTTTTTTCGCATCACCATGCAACAGTCGCCACATTCTGGCGGCACCCAGCTGCGCCAGCGTACATTCCGGATTGACCGAGCCACGCAATTTCACCACTTCTTCCGCGCTGTACGGGCGGTTGATGCCTTCCCAACGAGGCTGTGTCCACTCTTTTTGTAATTCTTCGATTTGCTGAGTACGAGTTTTCATGTGCAGATGCTCCATATTGTTATGTGGTGAATTAAGCCAGCAGGCGGTAGCCCGGCAAGGTCAGGAAGTCGATCAGTTCGTCGGAGGTGGTAATTTGCTCCATCAGGCGCGCGGCATCATTGAAACGGCCACCGTTGAAACGCTCATCACCCAGTTCGTCTTTGATAACCAGCAGTTCTTCAGCCAGCATCTGGCGGAACAGCGGTTTGGTCACCGGCTTACCGTTGCTTAGCGTTTTCTGGTGGTGGATCCACTGCCAGATAGACGTTCGTGAAATTTCTGCAGTGGCCGCATCTTCCATCAGGCCATAAATTGGCACGCAGCCATTACCCGAGATCCACGCTTCGATATACTGCACGGCGACGCGGATATTGGCGCGCATCCCCTCTTCAGTACGTTCACCGTCACACGGCGTAAGCAGTTCTTCAGCCGTAATAGGCGCATCATCAGCACGGGTGACGGACAGCTGGTTTGGCCGCTCACCCAACACCTCGTTAAACACCGCCATCGCGGTATCCGCCAGTCCCGGGTGAGCAACCCAGGTACCGTCGTGACCGTTGTTAGCTTCCAGTGACTTGTCCGCTTTCACCTTGTTCAGCACCTGCGCATTACGCTCAGCATCTTTGCTTGGGATAAACGCCGCCATGCCGCCCATCGCAAATGCGCCGCGCTTGTGGCAGGTTTTGATCAGCAGGCGTGAATAAGCGCTCAGGAACGCTTTATCCATTGTCACCACCTGACGATCGGGTAAGACACGGTCGGGATGGTTTTTCAACGTTTTGATATAGCTGAATATGTAGTCCCAGCGGCCGCAGTTCAGACCCACGATATGGTCACGTAGGGCGTGCAGAATTTCGTCCATCTGGAAGACGGCTGGCAGCGTTTCAATCAGCAACGTCGCCTTAATGGTGCCGCGTGGCAGGTCAAAACGGTCTTCGGCGTAGCAAAATACTTCACTCCACCAGGCAGCTTCCTGCCAGGCCTGCGTTTTCGGCAGGTAGAAATAGGGGCCGCTACCTTTTGTCAGCAGCGCTTTGTGGTTATGGAAGAAATAGAGCGCGAAATCAAACAGGCTGCCAGGGATCGCTTCACCACGCCAGGTGACGTGTTTTTCCGGCAGATGCAGACCACGGACGCGGCAGACAAGTACCGCCGGGTCAGGTTTCAACTGGTAAATTTTGCCTGCGTCATTGGTGTAGCTGATGGTGCCATTGACGGCATCACGCAGGTTGATTTGCCCTTCAATCACTTTGTTCCAGTCTGGGGCTAACGAGTCTTCAAAATCGGCCATAAACACTTTGACGTTGGCATTCATGGCGTTAATCACCATTTTGCGTTCAACCGGGCCGGTAATTTCTACACGGCGATCCTGCAAATCCGCCGGGATGCCACGCACTGTCCAATCACCATCACGAATGGAAGCGGTTTCCGAAATAAAATCAGGCAAAATTCCGTCATCAATATCCTGTTGCTGTTGAATGCGAGCGGCCAGCAGTTTATTGCGTTTAGGCGTAAATCGGGTCACCAATTCGGTCAGAAACTCCACCGCTTCCGCAGTCAGAACCTGCTGTTCTTGCGTGCCTGAGGGCTTCAGAAAAGCCAGTTCATCGGTTGTTGTGGCCTGTTGTGTCATGGTGCTGCTCCTCGTTAATGATCCGAATAGTGTCCCCGTAAGATGGGCAAACGATCGTTGTCGCTTTTTCGCCCAACGTTTTTAAGCCTAATCAATAAAATTAAAAAATCAAAAACGATTTCCATTTTTAATTAAAAATAATTGTAATTTGTTGATTAATATAAGATTAAATATTGGCAATTAACTGGGGCGATTTTCGGAAACAAAAAAGGCACCCGAAGGTGCCTGATGAAGATGCTGAAACGCTTTAGGATCGCAGAGGGTAGTCGATCAATCCAATGTTGGGTTCATATTCCGCAGATCGTATGGCGTGATCTGATAGACGTAATAGTTGAGCCAGTTGATAAACAGCAGGTTGCCATGACTTCTCCAACTGGCCTGCGGTTTATTTTGCGGGTCGTCTTTCGGGAAATAGTTATAGGGAACTTCCGGGCTTAAACCTGCATCGACATCACGGAAAAATTCGCTGGCTAGCGTGTCGGCATCATACTCTGGGTGACCGGTGACGAAGGCAATGCGCTTGTCTTTACTGGCAAACAGGTAAGCATCACCATTCGCCGTTTCGGCTAAGATTTCGAGATCGGTATAGTCACGAATTAGTTTCGCCGGGAAATCGGCGTAACGTGAGTGTGGAGCGAGAAAAGCATCGTCAAAACCACGCGTCAGGAGTGCATGGGGCTCGAGTATGTGGTGTTCATAAACACCAGAGAGCTTGTCATCACGGGTCTGTTTCGGGATACCGTAGAGAATATTGAGTGCGGCTTGTACCGCCCAACAGACAAATAACGTTGAGGTGACATGATCTTTGGCCCACTCAAGTACCTGCTGGATTTGAGGCCAGTAGGCGACATCATTGAACTCAACCAATCCTAGCGGTGCGCCGGTGACGATTAACCCATCGAAATTTTCGTTGCGGATATCGTCAAAATTGCAGTAAAAGTTATTGAGGTGTTCCGCCGGCGTGTTGCGCGATTCGCGCGCATCGATACGCAGCAACTGGATATCCAGCTGTAGCGGAGAGTTTGACAGAAGACGCAGGAATTGATTTTCTGTCTCAATTTTCTTTGGCATCAGGTTAAGGATCAGCACCTTCAACGGACGAATTTCCTGACCTGTTGCACGCGATGCTGTCATAACAAAGACATTCTCATCACGCAAAAACTTGACGGCTGGTAGCTCGTCCTGCACCCGAATCGGCATAACCTTGTTACCTCACAGCATACGTATAAACGTTTAGACTTCCAGACAGCTAACGATACCCAGAATTAAGCGAAATGTCGAGTCTGCAAGTGGAAGGTGAGAAAGTTTCAATCAGCAAGGAGAGGGTGCGGTTGAGTCTTCAGGAATGGGATTATGCATTACGAGGGGGCTTCCCCGGAGTCGGCGTGAATGCCTCGTCCGGGCTTCCGGACGGTGCTGTTGTCGCCCGGGCGAACGCAGTGACCCCGGGATTTAATCCGTGCTTTCATTTCGCACACACGCAAAAAAGCCCATCCGGCAGGATGGGCTTCTTCACTATTTGATGCCTGGCAGTTCCCTACTCTCGCATGGGGAGACCCCACACTACCATCGGCGCTACGGCGTTTCA